>Ga0224513_10000086_pt1 | contig 28204 bp, 29 predicted proteins | sample SF_May12_sed_USG_5_FD_169109 | JGI IMG/M metagenome (GOLD analysis project Ga0224513, IMG submission 169109) | Sediment microbial communities from San Francisco Bay, California, United States - SF_May12_sed_USGS_21 | ecosystem: Environmental > Aquatic > Marine > Sediment | place: USA... | reverse complement strand
TCCATCAGAACTAGAATATGCTGAGGGATACAAAGCAAGAATGGCAGTGCTTGAAGAGAAGATGAAGCCGATAGAGGGAAGTGTCTCCAGCGGCGAAAAGAAGGAAAACTACGAAGATCCGGATTAAGAAGAGAGAGAGGAATTTCCAGAGATTATAGAAATAGTTAAAAGAAAATATCATTCATAATAAAATAACATGAGGGGTTTTCAAAAAATCTTTGATTGGAAGACATATATCTTTACAGCATTAGCAGTAATTTCGTTTTCAAATTTTATAGTTGTGTTATTTGGACAAACCATACCAGGGATATTCATAACATTTTTTAAAATAACAGGCGAGTATGTGATTTTAGGAGCCGTATGTGTTTTTGCACTTACCTGGCTTCTCAAAGCAAAACCCCACAATCGACCCAAAGGGTATTCAATAGTAATCTTTGATGTTTTTGGGGAAAAAAGTCAAATAAAGGACATCAGGACAGAATTCAAAACATTTGATGTTGCATGGAGTTTTATGAAACAATATAAAAAATCATATCAACTATACAACTTTGCATTAGTTTCAGAGTCATTAAAATCAGATAAACCAACAATTGTTAGATACGTCTAATTTTAAACTAACAACTTTCAAATTAAAAAAAAGTCTAATTCAAAACATGAAGAAATATGTAAAATAATGAATGTCAGAATCAGTTTTTTACGATAAACAAAATTTTAAAAAAATTCAATTAGATACATTTGCAATATAGATCAAATTAAGAAACTGTTACAGTAAGTATTTTACCATGTTACGAGGAACAACATTACGTTGAAGATTAGAATATCAGATAACAACAAAATGATTCGCATATACCATTCACCACACGAGGTAATAGTAAAACCAAAAGTAAAAAAAGTTGAAATACATGATGTCAATGGGACACTGATTGAAACGTATGAATTAATTGAAAAAAAATTATCATGGTTGGAAGATAACGAGATAGATATAGCAGAAATTATGCTAGATTTGAAGGTAAACAGATAAAATAAAAAATAGACATTGCAGTGTTATTAATTAATAAAATAAATGAAAGAAGTTAAAATATCCAATTTTGGATTTAAATATTAAATCTTAGATAATCAAATTAGTTTAACTTCTTGAAAAATATACTCAAAACATGTTTTTCCATTCAAGGATTTTCTAAATTAGGGTCATTTTAAATTTTTAGATCTGTGATAACATCATTTCAAAAAAGAATCAGGATATAATTTTTAAATTCGCATACATTATCATGTAAATGCACATCAAGATTAAATCAAAAAGGATGTCAAAATATATGTAAATTCAGATATTTATTCAGGATCAGGTAAAGAATAAGAATGGAATTTTCAATTTTAGTTGATTCTTTTTACAAAATGGAATCTACTAGAAAAAGATTAGAACTAACACAATTCCTAGTGGAATTATTTGAAAAAACACCCATTGAAATTATTTCCAAAATTGTGTATCTTATACAAGGAAAACTTAGACCAGATTTTGAGGGAATTGAATTAGGCGTTGCTGAAAGAATTGCCATGAGATCAATATCTAAATCATCAGGAATTCCAATAAAAAAAATCGAAACTGAGTACAGAAAGGGAGGAGACCTAGGACATGCAGCATCAATAATACTTGAACAAAAAACACAAACAACATTTCTTGTAGAAGATATTACAGTGGAAAGAGTTTATGAAACATTATTCAAAATTGCAAAATTAGAAGGCCCCCACTCACAAGACATGAAGATGAAATACATATCAAGTCTACTAAATGATGCAAGCCCATTAGAAGCAAACTATATTTTGAAACTTTTGTTGGGGACTTTAAGATTAGGAGTTGCTGAAAACACAATGATGGATGCATTAGCAATAGCGTTTTCAGGGGATAAAGATAACAGAAAAATTTTACAGCATGCATATAATGTCTCAAGTGATTTAGGAAAAGTTGCTGAAACAATTGCAATCGACGGTATAGAAGAAATTAAAAAATTTAAGATAATTTTATTTAATCCAATTAGACCAATGCTCGCTGATAGAATAAAGAGTGAAGAAGAAGCAATTGAAAAAATGGGAAACGCCTTTGCAGCAGAATACAAGTTAGATGGGGAAAGAGTACAACTCCACATAGAAGGAGAAAAAATGGAATTGTTTTCAAGAAGTTTAGAAAATATTTCAAGTTATTATCCAGACATTATAGAAAAAATCCCTAAAAATATTCAAGTAGATAATATTATTGTAGAAGCAGAGATAGTAGCAATTAATGAAAACACCGGAAAATTTTTACCATTTCAAGAATTAATGCATAGAAGAAGAAAATACAAAATAGAAAAAGCAGTCACACAATATCCAATAACAGTAAATTTTTTTGATATTTTATATTGTAACGGAAAAAGTTGTTTGGAATTAAACTACAAAGATAGAAGAAGAAAATTAGAAGAGAGTGTTAAAGAAGATAATTTTGCAAAATACATCCCAATGAGTATAGTTACAAACAAAAATGAGATTGAAGATTTTATGGAAAATAGTATCAATTCGGGAAGTGAAGGATTGATGTTAAAGTTGCTAGACAAACCTTACCAAGCAGGTTCCAGAGGAAGTCATTGGTTAAAATTAAAACGAGAATATCAAAATGAATTAGGAGATAGTTTAGATCTTGTGGTGATAGGAGGATTTTTTGGTAAAGGAAGAAGAACAGGGAGTTATGGAACGCTGCTGTTAGCAACGTATGATGAAGATGAAGATGTATTTACCAGTATTTGTAAAGTTGGTACGGGATTTACAGACGAAGATTTAGATCAATTGTATCAAATGTTGAACCCAAAAGTTACAATCAAAAAAAACCCACGCATTATAAGTGAAATGAAGGCAGATGTGTGGTTTGAACCAGAATTAGTAATAGAAGTAGTTGCATCAGAAATTACACTTAGTCCCATCCACAAAGCAGCAATGGATAAAATTAGAAAGGAGACAGGACTGGCTTTAAGATTTCCAAAATTTACGGGAAAAATCAGAGTTGAAAAAGCAGTAGAAGATGCGTCCACCAATGAAGAAATCATTGCATTATACAAAGGGCAAAAAAAAGTAGCACATGACAAAAATCTGATGTAATTAGTGCTTAAAAAATATCAAACCTCATAGAGGATTTAAATTACCTCAAAGTTTTTTAACTTTTGTCATGTATAGTGGAGAGCTTGAAGTTCAAGCAAAAAGAAAGGCCATAGCAGTTTTACAAGATGAAATCAACAGAATTCTAAATGCTTCAAGAGAACTTGCAACACTGCCGGAACTCATGATGAAAAAAGATAAGACCGGAATCAAAAGCACGTTAGCACAAATTTCAACAATTGAAGATGAAGTTGAAAATCTAAGAAGAAAAATTACACGTGAAGTTGCAGATGTCGGTGGATTAATCATGAACAGAGAAAATCTTCTAAACACAGCATATACAATGGATGAGATTGCAGGTTATATCACGGGTATTTCATTCAAACTTGCAAATGTAAAGATAACTACTCTGAAAAGTGCAGGACTAGACAAAGATATTACAAAGCTGATTGAATTGGTTGTAGATCAAGTTTACAAACTAAATGAAATCATCAGAAGCCTCAACACAAACACTGCCAATGCAATTGAATTGGCTCAAGAAACACAAACAATCGAAAGAGAGATTGATATTAAGTATAGACAAGCTACATTGAAACTGTTAACAGAGGTAACAAACGTGAAAGAGTTGTTGTTGATTAAAGATGTCATTGAGGGAATCGAAGAGATGGCAGACAAATGTCAAAGAGTATCAGATTCGTTCATATTGCTAGCATTAAGCCTATAACAAAACACATCACCCCACACTTTTACTTTATTTTTAAATTTAGAAAAATACCATATTTTAGATAGAGAATTCATATACAGAACATATTTCACAAAAATAATGAAATGTGAGTTAATTGAAAATCGAATCATCGTATGGGATATTGAAGACTCGCGTAAACTTTTCAGTCAAGGCTATTACGGGAAACCCATAGGAATTCCAAAACCAAAAATTGAAGAAATTGATGCGCCTTTGATTTTAGATCTTATTGAAGGACTATATCTTTTGGAAAACAAAAAAATTACAATTACAAAATTAAAACAAAAGATAACCATAGAGCAATTAATTGAAATTTGTAAAAAAGAAGTTCATGAATTTGATAAAAAATATTTAGTTTACAAAAATTTTAGAGACAATGGATACATTATCAATCCAGGAATCAAATTTGGTTGTGATTTTGCAGTGTATGAAAAAGGTCCAGGAATTGATCATGCACCTTTTCTAATTCAAGTATATACAAGAAGTGAAGCAATTACATCTACGGCCATTGTTCTTGCAGGTCGACTTGCAACTACAGTTAGAAAACAATTCATTTTAGCAATTCCAAAAGGCAAAGACAAAGTAGATTTTCTTGCTTTAGATTGGTGGAAAGCTTAGACAGATTTGATGTGATGAGCTATTCGGTCATAAATTTCAAAAAGTTCTTTCGTAATTCCAAAAGCAATGTGGTTATCCCATTTGCTTCTAATTCTAATTGCCACTTCAGTGGGTTCAACATAGATTGTAGCGGCTCCAATTGATTGCTTTGCAATCAATTCATTTAATTCATTATCTTCATTTAGTTTTGATGCCAAACTTCCAGAACCAATCCATTGAACTTTAACTATGGTTTTTGCAGCAAAATGACCTTTAGTGCTAAGTTTAGTTTTCGCAATATAATTACCAAATCCAGATCCAGTTTTTTTTCTAACAATAAAATGGGCTTGAAATCTATCTAAAGCACCCCATGGAATTGGATTAGGATCTTGCATTATTACCCCTTTTGAATAATCTGTACGACATCAATGTTAGAGTTCTTGATATCAAGACATCCTCTATTAGTTATCATTCTAGGTGTTTGAGCAAAATATCCACTATAGTAATCATCTTTTTCAACATCATCAGTTCCAATTTCTTTGGATATAGAATCTATACCGATCTCTTTTAACATTACACTAAATTTTTCAGGCCATGATTGATAGACAAACGTATCCGGCTCTGTATCATGCATTAAAAATCATGAATCATACCCACAAATAAAGTTAGTCAGATTAGTTTTATCTACTTAAAGTTAATTCAGGCACAATTTCTGCAGGTCATTTTCAATTAGATATATGAGATTTACAGAATTATCAATAATCAAGTGGGTTCAAATTGTAATGGAAGCACAACGTTAGGGGGATATAGTTAAGGTGATTGAAAGTGTACCCACGTGGAATAATGTTTCAAATGACAGGATTTTTAAAATTTAACTCTATCAAACAGCATTGTCTTCAGAATATCAATTTAATTTCCTTCTACATTACAATTTTTTTCTCCAGGAAGGCAATATACTTGAAACTTGAATACCTCTGTTTTTGAAGAAATTCCGTCGGTAACATCAACAAAAGCCAAAAGCGTTTCAATATCCTCAAAACTTTGTGGAATCTCCCAAGAAAAAACAAAATAGCCCTCTTGATTTGTATGCCCGTTGAATTCTCGTATGATGTCCTCTCCATAATCTTCTATAGTGATGAAAACTCGCGCATCTTCGATGGGATTTCCGTCTCTGTGTATTTGTACCTCTATAGAATGAGTTGTGCCACGTCTTACCTGCTTTTCTCCATTCACCTCAACCTCAAATTCAGATGAAGTTGGGCTAAAATTCATTGGAATCATAGATGTGGCAATTTCTAACTCATTTTGATTCAACCCATCGGTTGCATGGATTTTATACAATCCATTTGATAAACTGCCAGGTAAAAGCCAGGGCACATACAAAACTCCATTGTCGTTTGTCTTGCTTCGGATGAATGTTATTTTCTCATTATCGTTAGTAATTGTAATTTCTATATTATGTGACTTGTGCCATCCAAAGCCCTTAAAGACAAGATATTTTTCTCCATCGATGATTTCCGATATAACAGTTAACCTTGCACCATCCATCACATTCTGTTCACTCATAATTGCAGAAAGTAATGAAATGGATTTACTCTGTTCGTTTTTTGACAAGGCCCAGCCTCTCTCAATTAATTTTTCAATGCTTGATGGTTTGACACATACAGGATTACTGAAGTTTTTGAAGATTAGTTGTAATCCTTCTTTACAAGAAATTTCATGAACAGAAACCCCTAATGAGATTTGTTCTCTCGGAGGAAGATCTGATTGTGTTATTGGGTTTTTGTAATACTCGTTAAGCAAAACAGATTTGCAGTTAGGACATGATGTTGTAAACTTGTTATCCATCATTACTAGATGGTATGATTTTGGACCATTCAAATCAAGTGATTCATTTGACCACTTTTGTTTGACATCAAAACATACCGATAAGGTGCGTGTCTGGTTAACCCTAAGAGAATGGTTCAACAGTTCACATTCAAAAAGACTTTGTGGTAGGGCAATATCCTGGAATCGTAGTTTAAAATCTTCGATATATTGAGGATAGTAATTGTCAACTATGTGGTCCTGATTGGTTCTGCGAAACTCTTGGTATTGTTCTCTTGGATCCACCACATCTATTTGAAACATGTTTTTGTATATTGAAAAATGCTCCAATCCATTGTTTGTCACATTAAACTTTACTTGTAAAATGTCTGAAAAATCACCTGGCTCATCGATCCACTTTGGCATGAAGAATTTTTGCACCTCAAGTACATCAAAATCTAATTTTGACAAATCATGATATGTGGTTCTGTGGCTGTTGCCCCCAGGTTTGTATCCATCATAATCTATTTGTGGAAAATTAGATTCTCCAAAGGCTAAAGTCATTGGCATCAAAATTAGGACAAGAGAAATTTTTAACATATAATGGCAAGCAGATTTACTGAACAGATTAGCATGATATAACCTAAAATTCTATTTTAACATAATCAATATGTGATTGTAAGATTAATCCTTCTGGTGATGGTTCTTTCAATGCCAACTACACTTCTAGTTGAGCAGGCAGAGGGACTGGTAGAATTTAAAAAATACAAGGTGATCAATTCACCCAAGGTTTGCGGAGACGAGATGTGCTCAGAAATTGATGAAAAGCGTGCACAGAAGGGACTGTCATCAAGGGACATCAAAGTTTGCGGAGACAGGCCATGTTATGAAATTTCAAGTAAACTACTAGATCATAGAGACTCTAGTCCATATGGACAATACAGGTTAGGAATGAACATTGATCTGATACAGTGCAAACAAACACAAGAAGTTGTGATCAAAAAAACAACTCTATTCCCAGCATGTGTGGATACCAAAAATGTTGAAAAATTAAGAGAAAAAGGATGGGCAATATCTGAGCAAAAACAAGAAGAAATGTTCAGAGAAATCTCAAAAAACAGAATAAGCAATATAGAATCTACTGCACAAATTGAATTGGATGTTTTTCTAAGTATAGTACCTGAAGAGATCAGCAACCAGAGATACTTGATGTTTGACGGAAATGGTTGGCACAGACTACACAATGTGGAAATTACAATCAGTACAAGTGATTTTTCAGAATCAGTTAGAACAAAAACCGATGATCGAGGACACTTGAATATGCCATGGCCAATCCCAGATATTGCGGATGGAAGAGTTTACCATATTTTTGCAACAGACGGAATACATGAATATGACATTGACATTCCGATTTCGCCAAAAAAGGGTTAGTTTTAGAAACTAATCGAGATAACACCCTATCCACATTAGTGACTTTTTCAATTATCTGATCTGACTGTGACTTGTACGAAAAGTATTTGATAAATATTGATTTAAGAAATGCCAATTTTAGCTATGCAAATATTTTTGTTGCAACACTGACAAATTCTAACTTTTAGAATGAAGCAGAGATAGTTTTTGAAATTCCTGTTGCTATGATGTTTTTAAAATCATCAAAAATAAGTAGTTTAAAAAAATTCAATGATAAAAGATATCTTCACTGTTGGCATATCTCTCCCCATCCGCGTAAAACCATCTTTTCAGCAGAACTTGATTTAACACATGCTGGATCACCACTTGATTTTATCATCAAGACGTAATTTGATTTACATTGGATTTCATCCATGTTTCTACCATGCAATTGTTGTTTCTTTGGAGGAAGATTATCAAGATCTTTTTGGATAGTTTTTTGAACATCTTCCAGTATTGTTACAGAAATTACATCACTTCTTTGCTCCAAAATTGGAATCCATACAGTATGCACCTGGGCTGTGATCTCATTTTTTTGCTGATTAGAAACAACGTTTACAGCATTAGAAAATGACAAGAATTTCAAGACATAGCTTTGAAGGTAGCGTATCTCTTTTGCCCTTTTTGCCGGATCAGTGCTCTCTGATTCTCCTGCAACCTTTATGATAACTGATACTCTATTGCCTGTGGCAGGCAACACATCTTTGTATTTTTGAGCAAATGTGGCTGCAGTAAATGCATTATCGGAATTTGATTTTGATGATGGAATTGTAGAATCCGCATCACTAGATGGGATTATGGGAGTTATTCCCATTGAAATAATCAAAAAAATCAATACAAAAATAATTAATTTCACAGGAAAAGTAGGCCATGACTAGATTTAAGGGAATTTAGAGAATTCAGAGATGAAAATCACTGTAAATCCGAACCATCTTGGGGATAAAATTGGACGCAAATAATAATGAAATTATGTATTAAATTTCAAACCTGCACATTCAAAAATTGTTCTGTCTTTTAGTTCTGATTGCCATTTCTCATGGAATTTGTAGTACACAATACTGTCATCAAGATACAATTCATAATTCTCTCGTTCACATTTGTTATATTCCCAAGTTTGCAATAGCGTTTCATCACCAGAAAATACTTCTACTGTAACATCAAACTCTTCAGGAATTTTTCCTGCATTTACATATCTTTCAAGTAATTGATAGAACCATTCTTTATCGCTGCTAGGTAATGACTCTAGATAAAACATCGCAGTTTTTTCCTCAAATGCATTATCAGGAATCAAAAATGGGAGATTGTCTTTCTCTATAGGAGAAAATTTAGAAAATGTAGTCATTGTTTGTAGTGGAGCAATGTCAGTTCCTTGAAAATGAACAACTATCTTTTGTGCCCTTTGATCATCTGATGGAATTACAGGTTTTAGTTTCAGAGACAATGTAGAAGAAGGATTGTTGACAATCATCCATCCCCTGTCTTCTAATTTTGATGCATGATCATCTTCTACGCATACTGCAGAATTAAGTGGCGGTCTGGTCATGAGAGTAAAATTTTCTTTGCATACAGTTTCTTCAGAAGAGATTCCAAGTTTTTGTTGTGTCAGAGGAGAAATTTTCTTAAAATCCTCATTCAAGCCAAACCTTGAATTCTGTTGAGGCATCACTAATGCATCTACTCCTGCACAATCTATCTCAAATCTGTCTCTAAACTCGTATTTGATGGCCGGATGGAATTTTATCCAGACTACATTATCATTGAGGTAAGTGGCATAAGTTTGTCCTTCACATTTAGAATAATCCCCAGAATATAGAATTGTGCCATCGCCAGTAACAAGATCTACTCGTATATCAAATGGTTCTGGAGTTTTACCTGGATTGATGTATTTTTCTACAAATTCATATCCACCAGATGCAAATTTGTTTGGAAGTGATTCACCATAAAATTGTGCACCACTAAAAGATTGTTCTTTAGAAGAAATATCACCCTGATTAGTAATTGAGCCCCTCAATGAACTATATGTCAATACTTGATCTAGTTCATCTCGAAAACTATCTTTTGTGCTAAACTTTGAAACTAATGCAGTTGTTTTTGGTGTTGTAATGTCCCCATCTGATGCAGTAATCAGATAAAGTATTCCACGCTCTTCATAGCTTGGAGTGATATCAGGTAATTCTTGTAAAACATTTGATTGTGTTTCAAAGTTTACAGAAAATCCAGAACATTCAAAGATTGATTTTTCTCTAATCTCTGAGACTCCTTTTTGTCCACTAATTGTATAGAACAAAAGATTGTCTTGAAGATAGTTATCAAAATCCATTGCATTACATGTTGTGTATTGCCATGACTGTACAATACTGCCATTTCCTGTAACAAGATCAATTGTTGCATCAAACGGTTCAGGATCTTTTCCAAGATTTACATATTCACTGATTAATTCATAAAATTCCTTTTTGTCTTTGCTTGGAAGTGATTCTAATGAAAATCCAACTGAGCTTATCTGATGAAATGCAGGAGAAGTGGATTTTTCTTCAATTAACGGTTCAAATTTTGCAAATGTATAGTATGATTGAGGTTTTGTAATTTCTCCTCCTGAGAGTGTTAGAACAAATCTCTGAGCAGCATTGTCTTTGTCAGGCACAAAATCCACATAATCTAGAGTCTTTGAGGGGGAATTTTCAGGGGCCTTTTGAGTGCCATCTAAGGAAAATCCATCACACTCAAAGATTACTCTGTCATGGATTTCTGTTTCAAATAGTTTGGAGAATTTTCTTGTAATCAGACTATCTTCTAAAAATGATTTGTAATCAATTACGTGGCATTGATCATAACTCCAAACTTGTAAAGTTGTTTTGTCACCTGAAATAATTTCAATGTCTACCTCAAATGGTTCTGGGATTGCACCTAGATTGACATATCTGCCAATCAATTCATAGAGCCACTGATTATCAATATTAGGTATTGACTCAAAATAGAACTTTGGCTTGTCTCCAAACGGAGCATTGGGTAACATTATTTGCAGTTCTTCATTAGTTAATGGAGAAAATCTAGTAAATGATGTGATTGTTTTTTTGGGTGAAATATCGGGTCCCTGAAATGATGCTACAAATACTTGAGCACGCTCATCATTACTAGGAATAGAAATTCGTTCCAAAGTTTCAGTCAAGGGTGCAATTGAATCTGAGACATGAAAATCCAAACCCTTGCACTGATAATATGACTTGTCTCTGATTTCAGAACCAAATGTCTGCTTGAATTTGTAGAGAAGTAAATTGTTTACAAAAAACGCTGTATAGTTTGTTGCATCACATTCATTGTAATACCAAGATTGCAATACTGAACTATCAGCAGTCACCAGATGAATCTTAACATCAAATGGTTCAGGAGCCTTTGTTGGAGAAATGTATCTATTGAGAAACTCATAGAATTTTTCTTTGTCTTTACTTGGTAATGACTCCAAAGTAAATTGAGGAGTTTTATCTATTTCATATCCTGGAATTAGAATTGGCAGATTCGAGAATTGTTTTACTGGACCAAACTTTGAAAATGTGAAAAACGTTTCCTCAGTTTCTAAATCCCCACCTGAGAATTGTACAAGGAATTTTGTTGCCCTGTCTTCATTTTTAGGCACAAAACTAGCCATTTTGACTGGATTTTCGGAATTTTCTCTAGCAGGCTGTATCTCAAAGTCTACATGAAATCCTTCACAGGAAAAAAGAGACACTTCTCGAATCTCAGATAAGAATTCTCCAATGAACTTTAGCTTGCCCAAGTTTTCATCTAAAATTGGAAAGTATTCTATCAAATCACATTCTCGATACTCCCAAGTTTGCAGTACATCTCCATTTCCAGTTAGAATTTCAATATCTACATCATAAGGAAGTGGATCTAATCCAGTGTTGATTGTTCTGCTTATAATATTTTCATAAAACCATTGTTTGTCTTTGCTGGGCAATGAATCTAATGCAAAGCCCTCTTGAACATTATCAAAATAGTATGGCACCGTAGGGTAATTGTTTTTTTGTTGTTCAAGATGTTCAAATTTTAGAAATGATGTAAAAGTTTGAGGAGATTCAATTTCTGCTCCAAAAAAAGTCACACGAATTGCCTGTGCTCTATCTAGGTCATTTACAACAACTTGTTGTGAAATATCTTGAGTTGCAGTTTGATATGCTTTAGAGATTTCTGAAATACTGGATTGTTCAAATGTTTTTCCAGGTACCAGATAAGGAGTCAATGGTCTTTCAAAAAACTTTAGAATTTTTAACCCAAAATCACTTTCAGAGAAATAGTAAGGATCTCCTTCAACAAATGCTACATAAGCTGGAACTTGTTCATCTGCAAATGCATTACTAGTTAACATAGTTGTAAAAATTATTGGTAAAAGTAAATAAAATTTGGAATTCATCTTGGAGTTCCTTTTAGTTCATCAACTAAATTTTTAAGTTCTTTCTGCAGTTGTTCTTGATTCTTTTCTAAATCATCCATTCTATCTAGAATCAATTTTTGAGCATGAGAAATTTCTTTTTCTTCTTTTGCAAATCGATTCTTGTAAAATTGTGTTCCCAATACGGATAAGAAAATTGCCAAGACACCAATTCCAAAAAACATGAAGAAAATGGCCACAATTTTTCCAACATCCGTCACAGGTACTATATCCCCATATCCCACAGTAGTTACAGTAGCTACAGTCCACCAAATTGCATCAAGCATTGAATTAATTTGTGAATCAGGATGCTGTGATTCTACAGAAAAAATAACAAAAGAACCAACTACAATAGTTCCTGCAGCAATTAAAAGAAGATAAAATAATTTATTCATTCTATTAATTCAATCTCAAAAAGACTAGTTAATCTCCTAATGCCCTCATCTTTTCAATCTTTTTCTTAACAGCATCTAGGTTAAATGATGCAGGATCTTGCATTGGTGGGTATTCAATAAATGTTGGAACTAACTCTCCAATTTGTTGTTGTGCTTGAACAAAACGCCAAAACTCAAAGACAAAGAAATCCTTGTAGTAAATGGAACCCTCATCACCATCAGGGAGTCCCGCTCTTTCAAATGGATCTAGTCTCAAATTTGTAATTGTTGGCCATCCTAGTTGAACTGTTTCTCCGAACCATCCATTTGGCTGATCAATAAATCTAAATTTGTAATCTCCAATACGAATTGCACCAAATTCATGTTGTGCAAAATAATAAATTACATCACGATTTGATGGACCACTACCAGTTAGCATGTCAAGTTGATTATATCCATCAAGATGAACTTTGTATGTTGTACCTCCAATATCGTTTCCAACTTTAAGATCTTCTACAATATCTGGATTGCCTGCTGCTGCAACAAGTGTTGGCATCCAATCAAGCCCAGACATTAATCCATTTTCCACAATTCCTGCAGGAATGTGTGATGGCCATTGCACTAGCATTGGAACTCTCATTCCACCTTCTAGAATCTGGCCTTTAGCTCCTCTAAATGGAGTCATGCCACCATCAGGCCATGTGAAAACTTCAGCTCCGTTATCTGTTGTAAAAATTACTATGGTGTTTTCTTTAATTCCATTTGTTTCAAGAAAATTATTTACCTCTCCAACCAAGTCATCAACTTCCACCATTCCAGCTTCATAGATGCTCCATCCATTTTCTGGAGTGATTTTGTTTTCGTATTCTTCACTCAAGTATGTAGTAACATGCATTCTTGATGGATTAATCCATGCAAAGAATGGTTTGTCCTCATCTACTGCTTTTTGCATAAAATTAATTGAATGCTCTAAAATTTCATCATCTAAATTCTCCATTCGTATTGGAGGGACTGGACCTACATCCTCAATAATTTGCTTTCCTACTTTACCCCAGCGAGGTTCAACGGTGTCATCATCAACATCACTTGCCCAACTATGAATCATGTTACGTGGTCCAATTATCAGATTTAGTTCTTCAGGATATGTTGGATGAAATGGATCTTCTAGTGCATCAAGGTGATACAAATAACCATAGAACTCATCAAATCCATGAACTGTTGGTAAGAATTTATTCAAATCACCCAAATGGTTTTTTCCAAACTGCCCAGTGCTATACCCCATTGACTTAAGAACAGTTGCAATAGTTGGAGCTTCTGCAGGCATTCCAATATCTGCTCCTGCTTGTCCAACAGTAGTTAGACCTGTACGAATTGGTAATTCTCCTGTAATGAAACTTGCACGTCCTGCAGTACAGCTAGGGTCTGCATAATAATCTGTAAAACGCATTCCATTTTGTGCAATTTTATCAATGTTAGGAGTAATGCCTGCCATGATACCATCATTGTATGCACCAATGTTATACCACCCAACATCATCAGGCATTATCACAATGATGTTTGGTTGTTCTGTAATTGGTTTAGGAGGAAGATAAGATTCAATATGTTCATCACCCGTTGATAAAAGATTTTCAGGTATCTCGATCACGCCTTCTTTAATTAGAAATTCTATTGCAGCAAGAAACTCGTCATCTGAAATTGTCCCCTCAGACCACCACACTGCAGTGTCTTGAATCCATTTAGGAATCTTTTCTTCAGCATGTGCAGTTGGTAATGCAGGTGCAATGCCCATTGATAAAATTAAAGGAAATAGAGTTAACAGAATGACAATTTTTTTAGTGTTACCCAACAGAATACTACCAACGTCCTTCTCTATTTAACATAATTGGATTGTTCAATATTTTTACAATTTTCAATATATCTATCAATTTGATGAACATAACCAAAATTAACCGCAATTCTTACGATTTCCTCATCAATTTCAGGATCAACTAATGCGTTAAGATATGCTGCAGTACCTGATCTGGCAAGATGGTTCATGCCAACCCCTTCCATGTTAATTGCTTGCTCCAAAGTGATATCTGGATTAAAGTAATCTTTTCCAAATGTTTCATCAAAGTCATCATTGTAATCTAGTCCCACTTTATCCCATAATTCTAAATTATTTTTCCAAAAATCTGAAGAACATTCATACTCTATTTCTTTGGGAATGTCTGAAAATATGGTTTTGAAATCATTTTTCATGCTAATAACTATCCAGTCATTTCTTTGAGATGCATCCAAAGCTTCCTGATTGTGATAGTAATACTCTCTATTTTCATCATCATGATTAACCATACATGCAAAGTGATTCTCGTGGTAATGGGTAAGCATTAACATTTCAATATCACCTCCAGAATTACCACAAGCAAAAATGGGTACCTTACCAATGAATTTCTGGATATTTGCTGGTTTTTCTGCTCCATCATTAAATGAATCTAGAATGGGTTGACGAATTACCGCTGGGCCATTTTCAGTCAGTTCGTAAACAAATTCTGGATGTGTTCCAATCACATTTTCTTTATCTATGTTGTAAATTTCTTCAGAAACAGATCTCATTAGACCTTGAAACCCTGCAGAAACAAGGTATACTTTGAAATCGTTTTCTTGAAGATAAGAAACTAACTCAACCATGGGAAGATAAGTTAATTCTTTTAGTGAGATATTGTATTTGACATGTTTTGTGTTATCAAGATAATCTTTTGATTTTTGTAGATACTCCTCTTGTGTAATGTAAGGATATGCCGGAAGTAAAGTATCCATCAGACCAGATATGTGTTCAAGATCTTCATTTGTAATAGAATCTCCCTTTGCTAAAACCTCAGAGTATGGGCTTTGAGATGATAAACTAGGTTCAGACTTTATTTGGTGATGCAGGTATTCCAGATGAAATGCAAATGGTATGTAGAGAGGTTGTTCAATCCACAAAGTTCCATCATTATCAAAAGTAGCAATCCTATCTTCAGAGCGGACAAATGTCGGGAGAGAAGAGTTTGTGACTTTATCTACAAATTCAATAATTTTTTGTTTGGAATTTTCATCATTCCATGAAGGCAGAGGATCAGAATATGTGGAAGGAGATACTGCTGATTGCTGATTCATAACCATTTCAGGTACGCTGATTTGAAGATTTTGGGAATTTTCTCCAATTTCGGTACATAACCTGTCCCCACAAACTTTCTTCGAACCTATCTCAGTTAGAAAATTACCACTGCTTTTGAGGGCTTCAGCTTCTTGGAATACGTCAAAAAAGGGCAAAACAGATGTAACACCAATTGATAAAATCAATGCAAAAATTAACAAATATCTCTTCACAAAAACTCTATCAGAAAATTAAATTTAAATGATAGTATATTTTGGATTCAATTCCTATATAGTTAGAGGCAAAGATTTTGCACTAATCTCTGATTAATGATTTTGAGTATTGAAGAATAAGCAAGTTTGTGACAATCAATAAAAATAGAAATTCCACAAAGTCGACACGAATTTCTAACACTTTATAATGCTTAAGAAAATAAGATTGTACAAATTTGTATGTCTAAATCAAAAAAATTATGTCCTAGGTGCGCATTAGAAAAAATAAAGACCGAACTAAATCTTCTTCCTAACGATACCTTGAGTTGCCCAAAAGGTCATTGGAAAGGAAAAGAAGTTGGAGGTAAACTGGTTGAGATTTTTAATTGTCCTAGATGTATCCTGGAAAATGTTAAAACAGAATTAAAAAATGCTCCTAATAATTACGTGACCTGTGATGTATGCAGGTGGGTCGGAGAAGAAGTTGGAGGTAAATTAATTGAATCAGTACTTTAAATCCAGAGGCTCTTTTGGAATGATAGGTAATAGAGCAGAATTTTTTAATGTCACTTGAGACTCAAAGGAAGAAAAAATCAGTGTAAAAAATAATAACACAGATTACAATGTAGATTCATGGCAATTTACTCAGTCAAAGCTAGATACATTGAAGGAAAAATGAAAGAATTTTATCAAAAACTAACTGACGGTGCAATTGAGAATCAAAAACCTGATGGTCAAGAAATTATTAATTCAATGAAACGTGCTAAGATAACTAAACCCAATGTTATTCAATGGTCTGAGATGTGTTTTTGTTCACCACCCTTAAAACATGAACGTGAAACTGTATACAATCAATTTCTAGAGGATATTGAAACTGAGGCCATAGATGATTATGTGGAGTATGAGGGAGAGTTTTTTATGGATTTTTTAGCAAAACAGAATAAAGAATAATTTCATTTTATTATTAAATAAATTCAGATTTTAATTCATTGCCATACTGTTTTAACATCTTTTCAACTTTGGGATCAATTACAAATCTGCAGTATGGTGCATCCTTGTTCTGATCATAATATTTTTTGTGATATTCTTCTGCAGGATAGAACTTGGTCAAAGGAATGATTTCAGTCACAATAGGATCACCAAACACAGGTTTGTCTTCGAGTTCTTTTTTTGATTTTTCTGCAATCTGTTTTTGTTCGTCATTGTGATGAAATATTGCAGATCGGTATTGTGTTCCAACATCATTTCCTTGTCTATTAAGGGTGGTAGGATCATGCGTATGCCAGAAAACATCAAGCAGTTTTTCATAAGATATCACATTTGGATCAAACTCTATTTGAGCAACCTCTGCATGTCCTGTTTTTCCAGCACATACTTGCTCATATGATGGATTTTCAACTATACCGCCAGAATAACCCGGTACTACTGATTTCACACCATTGAGTCTTGCAAAAATAGCTTCAGTACACCAAAAGCATCCATTGGCAAATGTTGCGTTCACAAAATAACTGTGGAAAAATAGATTATATCGTTTTTGTCAAAGTTTCTTCAATCAGTCTCAGTGGATTATTATTCTTGGAGACATTGATTGATTACTTAATTGCAATCAATTTGGTGTTAAACCCAGTATTACTTACAAAATACATGAAAAGAACAAAACTAGATAGTATATGACTATACCATTTGAGCACATATGCTGATAATCAGTTTCAATAAATTCCTAAAATATTCAACAGTTTCAGAAAAATCACCGATGGGAAGTTTGATCGCAGATAGCAGTCGTGGAAATAAAGATATCAAGAAAATATTTAAAATCAGGATCAATTGAAATAAATATCATAAAAGTTCTGTCAGTGTATCTATGCTGAAATTTCAAGGCAAAATTGCTCTAATTACTGGTAGTGGGACAGGTATAGGTCAAGCCATAGCTAAAAGATTTGTAGAAAATGGCGCCAGTGTGATAATCCTTGGAAGAAGAAGGGAACCATTAGATGAAACGTCAACAATGTTAGAGAAAATCATTTCTGAAAAAAATAGCGGTGCAACTGTCAGGATTTTTTCAGGGGTGGACGTTAGTGATGAATTGGCAATGAATGCCATGTTTGAAGCACTCAAAAATGATAATGTTACAGTAGACTACATAATTAACAATGCAGGCGTTTCAGGTCCGGTTACATGTTTTGCAAATGCATCCATGGATGATTTCAAAAGTACTATAGGGATTCATCTTACTGGGACTTTCTGGGGTTCAGTTCAAGCACTAAAAGTAATGAAACCAGGTGGAAAAATAATAACAATATCCACATTCTTTACTGAAGAACGTCCATTAGAACAAAGACCATATCGATTTAGAAGTCCATACACCGCATCTCAAGGAGCCAAAAATAGACTTGCAGAACTAATGTCATGGGAATTAACAGATAAAAAAATCATTTCGATTGCAACAAACCCAGGTCCTGTTCATTCAGATAGAATTTACAAGACAGTATATCCAAAAGCTGCAGCAGAATTTATGAGAGTCAGTGGATTTGAAGATCTAATCCCAACAGAAGTAGATGCTGCCAGTAAAGAGCTGCTCCCATTATTAGGTGAAGATGAAAATGTCATTAAAGATGGAATTGTAAAAGCTGCAGGAAAACTAGCAAATGGAAAAGATGTTTCCAAACTAACTGAGACATTCACGAATCTGTTAAACAAAATCCAAACTATTGCAGAAAAAGTGCAAAACAATACATCTCACATGATTGCAAATCAAGAATTCTTGTCACAAGGGCAAGTTTCTGAATCAGTTTTGAATTTATGTGATGATGAAATTGCAAAAATTTTAAACGGTAAAGTAATACCAGGAGACAGAGTATTTTATCCAGTAAAGCCACACATTGGAACTACAACTCCCGGAGTTCATCAACCAGACTTTACAGGAAAAGCAGTTGTGTTTACAATTGATGCAACCGATAAAACAGATGCCGAAAGAGTTGAGTTTTTGGCACAACATATTGAGAAAAATGGTGGTAAAGTTGCATGTTTCATTTCAGAATCAACCCCAAAAGATCTTCAGGAATACATTAGTGGTAAATTCCATGCCCACATAGTTGATATTAAAAATCCAGATGAAGTTGGAAAGTGGCTAAACACTGCAAAAACAAACATTGGTGAAATATTGGGAGTGATTCACGTTACTGGTAAATTACCAGAATTATCAAAATTGACAGAATTATCCAGAACAGAATGGGAAGCACTTACTGAAAAATTCATCTCAACGCCAGCAAATGTAGCTCAAAGAGCATTAGAACAATTTGTTCCAGGCGGAAGTGCAGATCCTCGTCTCTACAAAGATGCAAAAGGATCAATCATGATTATCGGTCCAGACCTTCCTATCGGAAGAAAAGTAACTGGAACTCAGAGAGCCCAAGTGGAAGTATTTAGAGGGGCATTAAGGCCGTTTACAACAACTGTCAATCAAGAACTAAGCGATGTTCTAAAATCACAAATCAGAATGTTTACAGTTTTCCCAGGTTCAGTAACAGGATCAGAGCCAAACAATCAAAGAATTGCAGAAGCATTTAATTTTCTAGTATCAGATAGTTCTGCCTCGTCATCAGAGATAGTTTTCTGTGTAGACGAAATAAGGTAGTAATGAAAAAATTTTCTGAACTAAAAGTAGGAGATTCATTTTATTCTACATGTAGCATATCAGATAAAGAATTAGAAGAATATTTGAAATTTTCAAGAGTTAGAAATGCATTCTTAAAAGATAAGAGAAAAGGAGAACAGCAATTAGTTTCCGGAAGGGCAATTCTGTCAAGAATGGAAGGGGAATTTACACGACTAAATCAAATTTATGGGAATGACATTATTTTTCTTGGAACCGACGGAGATGTAGAATGGGAAAATAGAAACACACGGTTTCTCAAACCGTTTTACACAGATCAAGTTTTAAAATTAAAATTCACAATCTCACAAAAAGAAGACGTCGATGAGGAATTTGGAAAAATCATGATAAATTATGAAGGAACAACACAAGATGAAGAGATCATAGTACTTTCCAAAAAAAACATCTACAGAATCAAAAAAGAGCCTCCTAGATAAAATTAAAACAGATTACTGGTATTCAAGTTCATCATCATTTCTTCGTGACGGCCTTATTGGAGCACATAATATTATGATAAAGACAATTTGTAGAATCAGTATTTTTACATAAACGTAGAAATCACACCAATAAGGCACAAGCAAAAATATAGAATGGCTAACTTGGTCCATCAGTCATAAGATCCTTAAGATCTAATGAACAATACATTACAAAATTAATACTAAAAAATATCAAAATTAAAATCCAAATAAATTAGAATTTCCAGATAGAGAATCAAGAAATAACTTTCCAGCAGCAATCAAAATTACCACAGTAACAAGGATTTGCAGATACCTCTCTTTAACGTCCAAAGACAATCTTGCACCAACTAATCCGCCAATAAAAGAGCCAATTGCCAGCAATCCTGCTTGAAAGAAATCAGGATGTCCCAATATACTATGTACAATAACTCCCGACAATGATGCAAATAACAATATCAATTGCGATGTAGGTGCAGCTTTTTTCATAGCCATTCCCATTCCAACTACCATTAACGGAACAAAGATAATTCCACCTCCAATTCCAAAAAAAGAAGAAATTACACCTGCAAAGAAACTAGCACCTACCGCAAAAACTGCCATTTGTTTTGATAAAGTTTTTTCCTTAGTTTCAATTTTTTTTCTTAAAAAAATATAGCCAGCAGATGCAATCAATACAAAGCCGAACAATATTTTAAAAATATCAGGTGCCACATCGTTGGAAATTACTGCACCCAATACCGTTCCAGGAATTGTGAGCAATCCAAGTTTGATCCCCAATGAAAATTCAATTCTCTTTTGTCTAGAATATGAAATTGTAGATGCAGTTGCATTACTCAATGCGGCAAAAAGACTATTACTTGCTGCAACAGTCGGAGGAAATCCCAGAAAAGTTAAAACAGGAACTACAATTATTCCACCTCCAAGACCAATCATAGAACCTAGAATTCCAGCAACAAATCCTAATAGAATTATCCATAATTGATCAATCATAGTAATTGAAAATCATTTGGAGATATTGTATATTACATCTTGTGTTAGTTTATTATGAGAAATTTCCAAAGATACCCATTTTCATTAGTAGTGATTTCAAGTAGTATTGGTTTTTCATTCAAACCATTTATTGTGGATTTACTGGTAACGGATGTATTTTCAAGATGATGTAAGTTTGCAGCATCAATCCAGGATGAAACAGATTCAAAATTGCCTGGTTTTTTCTCATCCCAGCAATCACAGATCACAGATTCAATCATAGAATTTACAATAATTTTGATATCCTCAAGTTGAGATGCAGAAGAATCACTTTGTATTACCCCAATCATATATTCAGGGAATGCATTATTACCAACCATCTGTATGTTTCCCAGATACTGACCTTCAGAATTCAATAATTCTGTAGAGGTACAATATTCTATGGAATTTTGAATGAGTTCATCTGAAAAAAATGTACAGTATGTATCAATAGAAAATCCATTTAATTTTAAAGGAGATGACATTTGTATGTTAAACAATCCCAGATCATGCTGCAATTCCTTGTTTGTATCAACATAAGAGAGGGAAAGAGTATTTGAAGACGATGAGATACGATCGTCATTATAAGGCATTAAAATATAAAAAAACAAAATCACAATTGCAATTATTGTAATAGACGGAATTAGAATAACCTTATTCATCAAAAACATTTGAAAAATATTCCAACATAAGGCTTTGTAATGTCAAATCGAAATTATGCTCAATACAGAATCTTTTGTGATGTTATTTTGATCAACAAAACCAGATGTCACTTCAAGAACATATAGTGCTTCTCCATCAGGGACAACACTCTGACAGGTCGTTATTTCTAATGCAGTTTTACAGGGGGGAACATTTTTTTCTATATGCACCACTTTTCCATCATAATCAAACCAGATCATATCTAGAGAAAACTGCATGTTCAACATCCAAAGAGAATAAAGTCCAGGTTCCTGAAATACAAAAATCATCCCTTGATCATAAGGCAATTGATCTTGAAACATCAATCCGCGAACACGTCTGGGTTCGGAATCTGCAATTTGTACTTCAAGAGGAACATCATCCACCATGACAGTGCCCCTTGGGAATTCAACGGATTCTAATTTACTATCACTTGGAAGAGTCATCAATCCAACGGCACCAATAATTACAGCGGCAATAGTAACAGGAATTAGCGCCTGTGCCCTAGTTGTCATAGTGGAATTTGTTCCAATCCTTTTAAAAACTAAAGGAGATCAAATTACAGAATTCTTAAAGTCCCTAATTGAGGACATTGTATTTTTTGTCTGATGACCAACATCATGCAGTGTAGACCCATTATATTTTTTATCAAGATAGCGCCCTGCAACTATCATCGGACCTCCAATTGCACATGTAATACCAGTAGGTTCAGGAATCCATAACATTAAAAATCCAATTTTTTGGAGTTTTTTGCCTGGTGCAGGAGCTTTTTGAAGTGCACCTAATGAATTTGCAGTATGTTTATCACCAATATTTGTAATTTCAGAATACAAATTTGCTCTGCGTTTAGCTGAATCAGAGAATTTTCTCAATTTATCTAGACGTTCCTTTAGGGGATCAACCATTTCATTGTTAATTTAGAAGAAATTAGATAACAAACAAAGATCAACAACGGTCACTTTCAAGTCAACAAAGAGTAGCTAAAATCAACTGAAAAGACACCCAATTATATTAGATTTAATACAGTAACAAAGACCACATGAAAATCAAAAATTCTAAAAGATTGGACTCTATCAAAGCAGCCCATCAATTAGAAAGAACTCGTTCAAGTACACGAAAGGAGGATTATTTAGAAATAATTGCAGAATTAGTAGAATTAAAAGGATATGCTACAACATTAGATATTTCAAGATACATGAATGTAAGCGCACCCAGTGTCACCAAGATGCTTCAAAGATTAGATGAAAATGGATTTTTGGAATATGAAAAATACCACGGGATCAATCTTACAAACAAAGGAAAACAAATTGCAGATGGCATTAGACAGAAACATGGAATTTTGCTAGAATTTTTTGAAATTTTGGGAGTAGGTTTTGACACTGCAAACCAAGATACAGAAGGGATAGAGCATCATCTGAATCCAAAAACAATTAAACAGTTGAGAAAATTCATTACTTTTCTCAAAGCAAACCCAAAAATAATCGACGATTTTAAAAATCTTTAAGAAATATCCGAATGTCGTTTTGCGAAGATGAAAGATCCATAAGGTTTCTTGCAATGTCTGAGCGTTTTGGAATTTTGATTTGCCCTTTTTTACCAATGCGAACCGATGAAATAAATTTTCCATTTACATGGATATCGGCATGCATTGAAGTATAATCCCTATTTACTATTAGAAGTAAAGCAGTTTTTGATTCTGAAAAAGTAAACGGAATGTCGTCAGACATGGGTGGTAATTCATCAGCATTTTTTTGAACTACATCAATGTGTACTTTGAGATATTTTTCAATTTCACTAATGTTTGATCCACCTCGTCCTATGATGGATGCAATATACCGTTCATCTACCAGTACTTTTACTCGGTTATCGGATAAAATTTCAACTTCCACCCTAGGATCATATCGTTTGAAAGTTTCTCTTATCTTATCTTCAGCAAGTTTTTCAATACCAACCTTGTCCACTTTTTTTCCAACTGGGACAATCACATTCTCCTCTCCAAACGTGTAGATTTCATGCTCTAAAACATTGTCTTCAAAATTTCGGATTTCAATAACAGGTCTTGCAAGATCAGACTCAGTCATCCCAGTAGGCACTTTGACTTTTAATTCCAAATCATATACTTTTTGAATTCCGCCATCTCTTACAAAAACCACAGTATCCAAAATATTTGGAATTATTCCAAGTTCAATTTTCCCTATAAAACGCTGGATTGCGTCCAGAGGAGAATTTGCATGGACCACCCCAACCATCCCTACCCCGGTCAACCGTAAATCAGCAAACGTACCAAAATCCTCCCTTCTCCTTACTTCATCAAAAATTGTGTAATCAGGCCTTACAAGCAATAGAATATCAGCAGTGTTGTCGAAGCTTCCATCTAATTTACTATATTGAGTAACTCCAGGATCAACTTGCAAGTCTCGTGGAGATTCAAACGTTTTGACAATTTTTCCTTTATTGTGATAAAAATTGGCAAGACCAGATGCAAGAGTACTTTTTCCAGAACCGGGTGCACCAGAAATTACAATACCTTCCGCACTATCAGAGAAACGTCCCATCAGTTTTTCTGAGATAGTATAATCATCAAGGGATAGTTTTACAATCGGATGAACAATTGTAATCTCAAAAGATTCAGAGAATGGAGGATATGTAATAGCTATCCTATAATCATCATGTTGAACTACTGATGCCCCAGTTTTCGATATTTCCAGCGTACTAGAATCTGAAATATTTACAATCTCCAATATTTGTGATGAGATCATTTCCAAATAATCTTTAGTAAGAAGGTCATCGCTAATCTTTGTCAGTAAGAACGCTCCAGGTTTGCCCTTTTTTGCCAAAGGATATTGATTTTCTTTTAGATGTATGCTCATAGTTTCAGAATCAAAAAATTTAAGAAACTCCAAGGATTTGTTTTTAATTTCAGATTTAAGGAATACTACACCTACACCTTCAGCCTGGGCTACCAAATATTGTACACGGTCAGAAGTATAAAGAATTGCATCATTTTTCTTAGCCATGTCTACAATCAAAGAATCTATTCTTCCACTACCTGCAAGCTTAACGTCATCAGACGAAGGGTGTGAACCAGATACAATCACATTCAGCCCATAACTGCCAGATAGTGATTTGAGCTCTTTAATTTTCTCCAAGCCAATGAATCCTTGCTCTTTTTTCTTTGAAGCTTGTGATTGTAATTCATCAAAAACAGATTGAGGAATAATAATTTCAAAATTCCTTATCGATCCAGATTCTATTTGAGACACTAGATTACCATTGATTATAACGCTTGTATCAGCTACAATTTTTGACAAATTTTAAATCAATTTTTGAATAACCTAATACCCTAAATTGCTTTCTTAAATTTATCAATCAGACATTTCGTAAGAGTTCTCACAATAAAATTCACAATAGCGTTCAAAATCAAAAAGTCATCTTTTCTTATACAATTCTAAAAGAAACATCAGAATAGATGTCTGCACTAAATTCTGCTTAAAGAAAATAAACTTTTAGAACTAAAATCTCTCACTCTCTTGAAAAAATGTAGATGCCTACATACAAAACATGGAAAAAGAACATCTAAAAAACAAAGAGTTTTATGAAAATTGTACTAAATATTTTGAATTTTTACGTAAAAAAGGCATGACAGACTATGATTTTGAAGATGAATACTACTTCACCATGCCTGCAATTTCAAATCACTAAACAACAGAAGATTTACGAACCACTCAGAATTTCATAGAATATGGATTCAAGTTTACAAGATTTTGCAGATAAAGCAGTAAATTATGCAAAAAAGTCTGGAGTCCAGTACTGTGATGTAAGAGTAGAGCAACAAGAGAAAAAATTAGTGCTGATAGAAAACAATCAGATAGATCACATTAAAACGAATAATGATAAAGGTATAGGAATCAGAATAGTAAAAAACGGAGTATGGAGTTTTTGTTCAATTACAAATCCTCAATCATTTAATCAAATCAAAGAAGCAACAGACAATTCGATTAGAAGCGCCACATACAATAAAAAAAATGAAAAGAATGAAATTGATCTTTATCCAAATGTTGCAAACAAAACTGAAATCAATTTTCCAATTTTGAAAAAACCAGGATTAGATGAATTGATCAAGATAGGATTTGAATGCAATGAAATTATTTTAAACACACCAAAAATAATCAAATCAATCATCAATCCATGGTATACAGTAAATTCAAAATATTTTGTAAACAGTGAAGGTTCAGAAATTCTGCAAAATTATACAGATACAGTAATAGACATGATTGCAACATCCCACGAAGTAGGATTGACACAGTCAGTAAACATAACTGAAGGGGGAAGAGGAGGACTAGAACAAATCATTAACAATGAAAAGGTTTTTCAGAGTGCAAAAGATATTGCATCAAAAGCATCACAGTTAATTAATGCAAGACCAGTCAAAGAAGAAAAATCAATAGTTGTGATGAATCCAGATTTTGTATCTTTACTAACACATGAAATACTTGGACACCCGTCAGAAGCAGATAGGGTACTAGGAAAAGAAATGGCATGGGCAGGAGGTGCATGGTGGAAAGGGAAAATTGGAGATAGAATTGGTTCAGAAAATCTAAATGTATTTGATGACCCGACAATAAAAGAAAGCTTAGGTTGGTATTATTTTGATGACGAAGGAGTTGAAACTAAAAAAACAACTCTTGTCGAAGATGGAGTTTTAAAAAACCACATGCAAAATAGAGAAACTGCGCAAATATTCAATTCCAGCCCTACAGGAAATATGAGAGCAACAAATTATCGATTTATGCCTTTAATTCGCATGGCATGCACATGTATAGGAAACGGAGATTGGAATGTAGATGAGATGATAAAAGAAGTGAAACACGGCTACCTAGTCTCAAACATGAAAGTACCTTCAATTGATATGAAACGATATAACTGGAGCATATCATGTCAATACGCACAAAAAATTGAGAATGGAGAGATTACAGATTTGCTAAGAGACGTGATCGTGATGGGAACGGCTCCTGAATTCTTTGAATCAATTGATGCATGTGGGAACGATTTTACGGTCAGGCCAATTACAAATTGTGGTAAAGGAGATCCAATGCAATCAATGATTATGGGAAATGGTGGACCAACCATAAGGGGTACTGCAACAATAAAGAGCGTAGTCTAAAATGAATAAAAAATTAGAAACCATAAGACAAAATGTCATAGAATGCACAAAGTGTGAACTTTCAAAAACTAGGATTAAATCAGTTCCAGGTAAAGGAAATTTTCAATCAAATGTGATCTTTGTAGGAGAAGCACCTGGAAAAAATGAAGATGAAAATGGAGAACCATTTATTGGAATTGCAGGAAAAAAACTTTCGATTGCACTTGAAGAGGCAGGAATTTCAAGAGAGGATGTATACATTACAAATATTGTAAAGTGTAGACCGCCAAAAAATAGAATTCCAAATACAATTGAGAGAAGTACATGTCAAGAATATTTAAAAAAAGAAATATCAATCATCAAACCAAAAATTATTTGTATTTTAGGAAATACCGCATTTAATTCTCTTTTAGGAGGTTCTGAGATTATAAAATTCAGAGGTAAATTAGTACGAAAAGATGATCAACTGTATTTTCTAACTATTCATCCAGCCGCCACAATTTACAATCAAGAATTAATCAGAGTACTAAAAAACGACATTGTAAAACTATTTCATTTAATCACAGAGTTAAAGAACAACAAAGAAGTTCAAATAGATATTGACTATTCTTCCTAGAGAGTTTTATTCAAAAGACACAATCAAAGTTGCAAAAAATCTCCTGGGAAAAAAGATCATCAGAAAAATAGGAAGACACGAAATATCAGGAATAATTACAGAAACTGAAGCATATAGACACAAAGATGACCCAGCGAGTCATGCATTTAGAAAAATTACAGAAAGAAATAAAATTATGTTCGAAAATGTGGGTTTTGCTTATGTTTATTTTACATATGGAATGCATTTTTGCTTTAATATTGTAGCAAAAAACCCCAAAGTTGCAGCAGGTGCAGTACTTATTCGCGCAATCAAGCCTGAAAAAGGTATTACAATCATGCAAGAAAACAGAGGTAATACAAGTTTAAAAAATCTTGTAAATGGACCTGCAAAACTAGCACAGGCCCTTGCAATTACCAAAGAACATTACGGTATCGACATAACAAAAAATTCCAAATTGTATATTTCTGAAGGCATAAAACCAAAGAAGATAATTGCATCACCAAGAATAGGAATAAAAGAAGCAACAGATAGATTATGGAATTTTAAAATAAAAATTTAATCTTTATTGTTTTCATCTAAAGTCCATGGGGCAAATTTGCCCATGATTCTCTCCCAATCCAATTTTAAAAGTAATACTATAACTGCAGTCATCACTGCTCCAAAGATAGCAATTCCAATGTATATAGGAGTTGTATCATCGACATTTTCCAAGAAGGGCTCTATGAAAGACAATCCAACATAATGTGAAATAAAAACTATGACGTAACTAAGAACAAGTTTGCCTGCAAGTGTTGCAATAAAAAATCTTTTTGGATTATAT
>Ga0224513_10000083_pt1 | contig 28843 bp, 45 predicted proteins | sample SF_May12_sed_USG_5_FD_169109 | JGI IMG/M metagenome (GOLD analysis project Ga0224513, IMG submission 169109) | Sediment microbial communities from San Francisco Bay, California, United States - SF_May12_sed_USGS_21 | ecosystem: Environmental > Aquatic > Marine > Sediment | place: USA... | reverse complement strand
CCTTCTTGTGGTAGGGGGTTAACAGTCTTCAAACTACCTTTGATTTTGCAGATTGAATTGTTTTAATTGCCTTTTTTAGGAGTAAACTGAGTTCCTTTTCCGTTATTGCTAAAGGAGGTACAAGCATGACTATGTTTCCAAGTGTTCTCAGGTAGATTCCTTGTTTTTTACCCTCCTCAAAAAATATCTTGTTAATTGATTTTTGGGGATGAATTGGAGTTTTTTCTTTTTTGTTTTTCACAAGTTCAATCCCCATGAGCATTCCTTTGTATCTGATATCTCCCACGATATCTATTTCGGATAATTCATCCTGGAATTCATCAAAAACTTTTGACGTTTTTTGAATTTTTTTAATCAAATTATTTTTCTTATACATGTTCAGATTTTCGTTTGCAACAGCTGCAGCGATTGGATTTCCTGTGTAAGTGTGACCGTGAAACAGATGTACCCAATCGTTAAATTCACCTAAAAATGAATCATAAATTTTCTTATTTGCCAACGTTGCAGCCATCGTAAGGTATCCTCCAGTTAGCATTTTGCCATATGCCACAATGTCTGGAATACTTTTTTGTTCCTCATACTGTGTCATTGATCCTAGCCTTCCAAAACCGGTTGCAATTTCATCTAGAACAAACAACACGTCATATTTTTTACATATCTGGCTGATTTTGGATTGAAATCCTTTTGGATAAATTATTACTCCCCCTGCAACCTGTGCACCACTCTCCATTACAAATGCCGCAATGTTGTTGTTTTTGGAAAACTTGCTTTCAATTTTTTCTAAACAGTGATTCTGATAGTCTGTAAAAGTGAATCCTTTTGGAATCCTGTATTTGTTTGGAACCGGAAATTGAATTGTTGAAAATAATTGTTTTTTGAATTTGCCAAAAAATTCTGGCACGTATCCTACAGACATGGCTCCAAATGTATCTCCGTGATATCCGTTTTCCAATGTTGCAATCTCTGTCTTCTTTTCATTTCCAATATTTTTCCAATATTGTAATGCCATTTTGATGGCAATCTCCATTGCAGACGAGCCGTTATCTGAATAGAACACCTTGTGCATTTTTGGCGATATTTTTACTAGGGTATTTGCAAGTTTTTCTGCAGGCTCGTTTGTGAGGTTAAACAATGGCGAATGCTGGAGTTTCTTGGTTTGTTCCGTAATGGCTGTAATTAGTTGTAGATTTGAATGTCCCCACACATTACACCACATTGATGCAACAGCATCAATCATCTTGTTTCCTCTCGAGTCAATTAGCCATACTCCTTTACCTTTGGTAATTTTATCAAAAGATTCCCACTCTTTCATCTGCGTGTTTGGGTGCCAGACAGAACTTTTCAACTGCTTTGGTGTAATTTCAGATCTTAATAATTAACCGATTTGCTTTGATCTTTTCTTCTGACTCTAAAGATTAATGAATAAATCATCTTATGGTATCAGTATTCATGAAAACTGAAGAAGAAATTGAAGAATATAGAAAAGAAATAGAAAAAAGATTGGTGGAAACTGAATCGATGGAAGCCATGAAATACTATCAAGGCGTTCTCAGAACACTTGATTGGGTAATTACAGGAATAGACGTTTAGGCGTGTCTGAACTAACCGATGAATTAATCAATGAAATGATTTGAATCTATTGTATTGAAATCCATTTTCATCACCGGAACTGATACTGATGTCGGAAAAACGTACATCACAGCAGGCTTGGCAGTATCTGTTCGAAAAATGGGCATTGATGTGGGTGTAATGAAGCCTTTTGCTGCAGGAATTGCCCAGAAAAAGGGATTGAAATCGGAAGATGTTGAAATTTTATCTACTGCTGCTCAAGTAAATGATCCTGAGAATTTAGTAAACCCTCAATTCTTCCCAATATCTGCATCACCTTACACTGCATGGAAAAATTTGAAAATAAAACCAAAAATTCCTGCGATACTTTCAAGTTTCAAAAAATTATCAAAACTTCATGAGATGATCCTTGTTGAAGGAATGGGTGGCGTGATGACTCCTATTTTGAAAGATTACTATGTAGCAAATCTGATTAAAGAAATGAAAATCCCTGCAGTCATAGTGACGAGAAGTAAAATTGGAACTGTCAATCACACCATAATGACTGTAAGGATGTGTGAAAAATATAAAATTCCAATTAAAGGAATAATCATAAATGATTTTGATTCTGATGGATACAAAACAAAAGAATTGGCACGTGATTTGAAAAATCTGTTGGATGTTCCAATATTGGGCTCGATTCCATTTATTGACGATTTGAGCGATTCCTCAATGAATAAAATCTTCAAGAAAAATCTTGATTTGAAATTATTGTTGAAATAGATGTATCTTACACTCGTAAAATTTTAAATTTATTTGATCCACCAACATTGCTAAATTTAGCTATTTCAAAGATTATTTTTGAAAATGTGTTATTTTCTTTAGACAACACAAATGATTTTTTTCCAATTGGGATGTTTTCAGACAATACTAGCCAGATATTTTCTTTTTCAGGTTGAATTTTCTCCATTTGGACAATTTTTTCATTGATTATTTTAATGTCTGATGATTTTGGTATGCAAATTAACAATGTTTTTTTTGGATCTTTCTCCAAAGTCTTTATGTCTGGAACTACAATATCTACATCAATTCCATTATGATCTATTTTTCTTTGGCTTGTGATCAGGGCATTAGTGAGTAGATAATGCAGTAATCCCGTAGCTAAAACCCCGACGGATTCATCTTTTTTCCCCATTGATATAACTTGATTGTAACAATTATTTGTAATATCTTCAATTATCTCATCAAACTTTTTTCCGACAATCAGGTTTGGAATTATCTGTGATTTCTCAATATATTCAAACAAGTAATCTTTGATTGGATTTGCTTCTTCTTCTTTCATTATTTGACAGCATAAAAAGCCTCACTTATATCATAATGTCTGCTTGTTGTATTTTTGAATTAAAATAAATCAAGTCATTTTTAATCAGACCGACAAAAGGTCAAAAAAATGATTCTACCAAGTTTGTAAAAAGTTTAATTGTTATGTGTTGTAATCTGGTCTGTCAAGTAATGAAATGTGAACATTGTGACATGATACTAACGGATGATGAGAATGTAGTTACGAATTATTTGATTCACAAGAGAATATGTCACAAAGAGGAGATATTAGATGAAGAAAAAATGTTTGGGGAGTATAGGGAAAAAATGATCAGACAAAAAGAAGAATATGTTAAATTAAAAGAAAAAACGGGTGATTCTGATCTCATATTCAATGCAAAGGAAAGAGATGTGTAAAATTATAATTAATTTCTGAATTTAATCCATAGGCTTAAGTTCGTTATTCTAACACAAGATTCATGACACCTCATAGAAGAGGAAAAATAATAAAAGATTTCTTTGACAAGGCAGAAGCTAAAAACCTTATAGTTTACAAAGATTTTTCAAAATTTCCAGAAATTACAAAACATATTATAAAAAATCGTAAAGATGAATCTAAAACATTTCAAGACTTCAATAATATTTTTCAAGATCCTAAAAAATTGACAACACTTACAGGCTTTGTTTCAAAAAAATTCGAAATTCGTGATGTGTCCACTATGAGACTGATATCTAATTATTTCATTTTTCACGGCTTGAATTATCTTGAAACCAGCACATCCATCCTGAAAGAATTCATCAATCCCACTAAAAAAATTGGTAAGAAAAAAATCAAAGTTACAAAAAATACTACATTGCACCAACTAGTACTTAGTCTTGCTCAAGAATTAGGGATGGCCGAATTTGAAGAATTATTCCCAAAACATTTTCATCAAATCTTGGGTAATTCAGCATGGTATTTTAAAAACAACGGATTTTGTTTTATTGATGAGAATGGAAATGGAGTATCCTTCACACAGGAGGATTTTGTAGAACTAATGTTTGAATTTGATTCAAACTTTACTGAAATAATTGATGAATGGACAAGAAGAAATACAAAACAAGCAAACTAAATCAAAAATAAACCTCTTTTTCAATACGCTTAAGTTTGTAATGAATATGAATAATGTATGACCAAATCATTGGGAGATTACAACATTGAAAGGTCTTCATCATCTGATGTAAGAAATATCACATGGACTAAAAAAACATCTATGGATACAGATAAACTAAAAAAGAAAAATCCAAACAAAACATCTCAAAAAATTCCCGCTACAAACATCATTTTCACTGAGACCCCAATCAAAGTACCTGCTAAGAAAGTTTTCAAAATTGAAGAAGTTATGGATAATTCTACATCAAAAAAGAAGCGTCTAGACAGAAAATTTGAAAACTCTTCTGCATCTAACTGTAACATAAAGCAGGGATTTAAGAGACCTTCTAGGTGATGGAATTAAACTGAAATCCAAAATGAGTTTTGAATAGTTTGAAGATTAGATTATAATACACAGTTGTTATTAAAAATAAAATGACAGACGTTTCTGAAATTCCATCTAAAGAAGAAATTCTTAAAAACATGGCAAAACATCTGCAAACAAATATGCAGGATGGTGAAGAGGTTTTGCTTAGGACATATGATCTTGCTTTTATTAAAGGAAAAATTGAAGGAATTGCTGAAGGGAAAAGAAAAAATTCGCTGACTTAATTCATAGGGATTGATAACGGATAAAAAATCATGACTGATAAAGAACCTGAGGCTTATTTTATTTTAGCAGATAATATGATACACGTCGTAAAAGATGGGATTCGGCTTTGTACTGATGAATCTGATTTGAATGTAAAGTATGATCCTAGTGCAAATTTGTTTGCTACATATTGTTCCAAATGTCAAAGTAAAAAATTTCAATGAAGGGTAAACGAAACCTATGTTGCTTGATTTACAAATTTTTATTAATTATTTGATTAATTATTCGTTGTAGACGTAACGTCTTTCGCCTCTGTTTTCTTTTTCAGTTTGCACATCAACTAAGATGAATTCTTTCTTTGAATTCACCATTGATTCTTCTGGTGATAGTTTATTTTCATGTAATTCTTCATATTCCTCCCACGTCAGTCTTTTTCTATTACCAATTTCTGATTGCAGGTTCATATCATTTACAATTTCTTTGTATTCTGGTTGTACAACTCCGCTGAATACCATTGCACTACTTCCACTGCCATAAGATCCGAATCCTATTCTTTTTCCTTCCAGATCAATTCCTTTTTTGTATTCAAATTCTAAACTACTTCTAAATCCAAGGTATAACGATGCCGTATACAAATTACCAATCATAGTTGATGCAACAAGTGAACTTGCAAGCTTTGATTCATAAATTTCTTGATATTCGGGGGTTCTTGTAAACAGTTTGGTAAATTCATGATCTTTTGCCATAAACTCTTCATCACCTAATACCGATTCAATTGTTCCACGTGGGTCTTTAGGTATTGGTTCATCCATTTCTATATCTTGCAATATTTTTCTCCATCGTGGAAGTTGCCTCCACTCGTGTCTAACTAAATACGCCAATGCTTTCTTTCCCATATTGCTGTATGGCAAGTGCATGTTAATGTAGTCCATATGATCCAAAATTGTTTCGTCTGTCTTTATCTTGATTAGTCCTGTTGAAATTATTTTTTTCTTGTATGCCTCAAGTGCTTTTCTTACTTGGATCATATAAAGCAAATTAGAATACTGTCCGTGTACAATAGGGGTTTCTTTTCCAAAAGGCCTGTAAAAGTCATATTCATCTTTAATTGATGTGGCTGTAACTTTAGGATCAAATGCCAACAGTCTTGGATTATCATTGAGAAGCATAACTACTGCTCCTGCTCCTTGCGTCATTTCTCCACTAGAACCCATGTCATACTTTGCAATATCTGAAACTACGACGAGTGCATGTTTTCCTTCAGCTTCACCTGCTCTAATCCAATTTGTATTATCATAAAGAGCATAAGAGCCACTAACACAGGCGAATTTAGTTTCTACTCCTCCACAATGTTCAAACGCGCCTTGACCATAAACCTGTTCTAGCATTCCTACCACATAGGAGTTCATCGCCTTTGATTCATCAAATGCTGATTCAGTTGAAATGTATAATCTTCCAATATCTTCTGGCGATAGTTTATTTTTTTGCATAATTTGCAAACATGCATTTGCTGCAAGACATGCTGGATCTTGATTGGCATCAACTATTGCCATTTGAGAAACTCCTAAACCTTTTTGTAATTTTACTGGATCTAATCCCCTGTTAATTGCAAAATCAGATGCATCAATATACAATCGTGGAATGTATATCGCAATATCATCTATTCCAGCTGTCATAAGCTTGGTCCCGGAAATTCATTAATAAGGATATTGGGTTAATTCTGTCTAACTGGGAAGGGAATTTTTATATTTTTTCTGACAAGTCAATAATTATTTGATCGCATTTTCTTATTTTTCCAATTCATTTTCAAATATATTCTTAAACGTCTCAAAAGGCTGCGCTCCAAAAAGTTTCGTTGTTTTACCATCGGGTCCAATCACAAAAAATGCCGGGGTTCCAGTTAATTCTAAATTTTTTGCATCTTTGTTACTTGCAAGGATTGTCTGTGAGTGCATTGCCTTTACCATACATTCAGACCAAATATCCATGTCTAACCCAATTTCTTGGGCAAATGTTCCTAGATTTTCTGATGATGCCCATCCATTATTCTCACCAGTCCAGTTTGAATACAAAATATCGTGATATTCCCAAAATAACCCCTGATCATTTGCACAATGAGCCCCATGGGAGGCATTAATGGAATCAGGACCAATTATGTTATAATCTTTGAAAATCATTTTGACTTTTCCTGTTTCAACATAATTTTTTAAAATGTCATCTTCTGTTGAATGAAAAAAAACATTGCAAAAATGACACTGATAGTCTCCAAATTCAATTAATGTGATTGGGGCATCTGAATCTCCGAGAACTGGTGAACCGTTTGCTAAGAATGTCTCTGTTGTAATCTTTGGTGGTCCTACTTGTTGAACTGTTGGGGCTGGTTCGATTACAAGTTCTGACTGGTTTGAAATGCCATCAAATCCAATAAATGCAATAATTATCACAATTGATGCAATTCCAGCACCTATTGCCAGAGAGGGACCGTGTATCAATAACTTTTAATTTTTTTTAGTACATTTAGTCTTTTGTGATTAAATGCCATTCACAAAAATTTACTTTCAGTTTTTTAATGTGAACATACAAAGCATCATTGAATTTTGATATTTTTTAAACTTCTCGATTAGCTTCATAGTATTCCACTGGATGTGTAAATTGCCTATTATGATCAACCTCTTCCCAAAATCTTTCTTCGTCAATGTCTCTGCCTTCGTTAATCCATGAGTTCAGAACTTTTTGCATAAACATTTGTGTACTTTGATCAATCTGTGGTCTACTTCCTGTCTCTTTTTCCACTCTGTCTCGTTCTTCTTTGAATTTTTTTAATAGTTCTTTGAGTCGTTTGCCATTCATCTGGGCGATTTTTTCTCTTTTTGTAGACTGAATATTTTTTTAAAATTTGATAAAAATCCCATATTTAAAATTTAAAATTCAAAAATTTAAAGAGTTCTTAATTGTCCCAACTTGATTATTTTTAATTCATTAATATGCTCTATTTGGTATTTAATTGACTAAAATGTTGTATGTTTTCCAAAATATTTCACAATATTCATATTTTATAATTTTTGTATTAAAATGACAAATTTTCTGTTTAAAATATGCGTGATATTTTCTCAACTAGGCATATTTTAAATTATTAAGATCTATTATTGTTTAGAACCTAAATAAATGGGTCAAATATATCCAAATCATGAAGAAAGTTTTTGTCAACGGATATGGTTCTATTGGTAGTAGAATTGTTTCTTTTTTGAAAGATGATCCAGAAATACAAGTTATTGGAATTGGAAAGTATTCTCCCGATGCTAAAGTAGAAGAGGCAATTTCAAAAGATCTTGATGTATATGTTCCTGAAAAAAAAATGGGTGATTTCTCTAATTTTAAAATTGCTGGAACCTTGGAGTCTGCACTAGATGAATGTGATTTAGTAATTGATGCCGCTCCTGGCGGACATGGGTATAAAAACAAAAAAAATCTTTATGAGCCAAAAAATATTCCTGCCATTTATCAAGGTGGAGAATCGACAATTGGAGATGAAACAGTTTCGGATTTACTGTTTAATTCTAGAGCTAATTATGATCAAGCATTAGGCAAACGTCATGTTATGCAAGGTAGTTGCAATGTGACTGGAATGGGACGAATTCTTGAACCTTTACGCGATAAATTTGGTGATCAATTAGTTCGATTTGATGTAACACTCGTCAGACGATGGGCAGACATTGAGCAAACAGAAAAAAAACTTTCAGACACCATAGAAATGACTGAAAAACCACATCATGGTGATGATGTTAAACTCTATTTTGGAAAAGATGCACCACTCTATGTTCGTGCAATTAAAGTTCCTTCAAGACAAATGCACCTACATATTATGGATGTCAGATTCAAGGACACCGCACCAAAACCTTCTGAAATTCATGATATATTTGCAAATGAATTTGGTGTTGCTACGCTATGGACTGCAAAGGGAACAAAGGATGTTAGAGATTATGCTCAAAATATGGGCTTTAATTTTACGGATACCAACATGATACACATCCACGCAAACATGACCGTATCCATTGGTGACACTGTACAAATGATGTATTCTGATGATCAGACCGGAATTGTAATTCCTGAAAACCACATGTTAATGCAAGCGATGTTATTTGAGAAATCATACAAAGAAGCATTTACCCACACAGAATCCATATTCCATATGACTGAAAAAAAACAAAAATTACAAGAGCATTTTGCTAAAAAAGATTAATTTTTAATTTTCTCGATTCTGATTTTTTTAGGAAAGTTTTTTAAAACTTTTTCTACAATTATTCTCAAGTCTTCAACTTCCACTTTGTCTCCTTCTTGCGGTATGTCTTGTAGTCTTTCATGTAGTAATCCATTAAGGGATGCATAATCATCTCCTTCAGGAACTTTAGTTTTAAAAATCTCATTGATGGTGTCAATCTCAATATCCCCATTTGTGATAATTGTATCTTGATCAATTTTTTCATATCCTGCCTGTCTTGTTAAATCCGTTTCATCTTCAATTTCGCCTACTATTTCTTCAAGCAAATCTTCTAGAGTGACCAGACCTTCAACACCACCGTGCTCATCAACCACCATTGCCATGTGGGTTTTCCTTCCTTTCATTTCTTTTAGCAATGCACTAACCATTTTTTCTTGAGATGCAAAAACGGGTTTTCTTGCTATTTGTTCAAGACTCACCATTTTATTCTCTCTCTCTAATTCTTTGAGAACATCTCTAACATGGATGAATCCAACAATATCATCACTTGAATTTCCATAGATTGGGATTCTTGAATGACCGCTTTGATTAATCTGTGGCAGTGCTTCAAAAAGTAGCATTTTCGAATTTAATGAAAACATCTTTGTTCTTGGAGTCATAACAGAGCGAATTACTGTATCATCGAATTTTAGAGCGCCGTGAACCAACTCCATCTCGTCTTTTTCAATTGCTTTTTCTTCCAATCCTTGGTCGATCACTCCTTTGATTTCCTCCTCGGTAATTGGAGGTGGTGTTTGACTGCTGCCCGTCATTTTTACAACTCCTTTAGTAATTGTTTCAAAGAATTTTACAATTGGATAAAATACATAGCTAAACACTAGTAATACTGGTGCGTATTTTAATGCAATTTTGGTGGAGTTTGCATTACAGTAAGTCTTCGGGGTGATTTCACCAAATACTAGAATCAAAAATGTCATGATTCCAACTGCAATTCCTAATCCGTCATCTCCAAATAACCTAATTGCTAAACTAGTAGCAAGTGCGGATGCTCCAACATTTACCAGGTTGTTGCCAAGATTTACACTTGACATCATCCAGCTTGGATTCATTTTTAATTTATGAAGTGCTTTAGATCCTTTTCTCCCTTCATTAAATAGTTGGATTACTTTTGATTTCCTTATTCCCACAAGAGCAACTTCTAATCCGCTAAAAAATCCCGATAATCCGATAAGAACAACTAATGCTGTAATTTCAATCCACAAATCTACCATGGGATCCTCCCAGAATTTTTTTCAAAACTTAGTTTTTTACTCATTTAATATTTTTGCACCATCTTTTGGTTGAACTTGTTTACTAAAACATTGATTTAAGGCTTGAGATGACTACATGTTCTTAATAACTTGTGCCTAAGAGACGAGGCTAATTTCTTGGTGGAATTGCAAATTTATTTTCAGGGTTATTGTGATAATCTACGGGTAGCATTGCGTCTTTTTGTCGGCCGGTGAGAATTCCGATGACAACGTCATCTTTTTTTATGATCTCTTCAATGATCAACTTTTTTATTCCAACAACGGATGCGCCTGATGCCATCTCACAATCAAACCCATTAAGGCCTACAACGGACATTCCATCCAACATTTCAGAATCTGAAACTGTTGTTACAACACCATTTGTAAATTCTAGTGCACGTAAACCTTTCAATATGTTTGCAGGTCTGCCAATTTGAATTGCAGTTGCTTTAGTTTTTGGTTTTAATCCTTCTTTATCTAAATGGTTATAGTATCTGGAAATTAATTCTGTGTTTGGATTTCCTTTGTTCCATCTGAGCTCTTCGCCTTCAAATTTGCCATTATATAAATCAGATAATGTACTTGCACCTTCAGAATTAATTACTGCAATTCTTGGAATTTTTTTAATCCATCCCCATTCATATAACTCCATTAATGCTTTACCACAACTTGATGTATTTCCCAATGCTCCTCCTGGATAAACAATCCAATCTGGAGATTCCCAATTTAGATACTCTAATGCTCTAAAAGGAATTGTTTTTTGTCCTTCTATCCTAAATGGGTTGATGGAGTTCACCGTGTAACCATCGTGATTTTTTGCATCATCCAGTGATTCTTTTAACGCATCATCAAAATTCCCATTCACTTCTACAATTTGAGCTCCAAATTGATAGGCTTGACTTAGTTTTCCAGGTGCTATTTGCCCTGCAGGAATATACACATCACAATTGATTCCCTCATTTGCTGCAAACATTCCAGCTGATGCTGATGTATTGCCGGTTGATGCACAAACAATTTTTTTTGCCCCTATCATCTTTGCATGAGTTACAGCTGTAGCCATTCCGTTATCTTTGAATGAGCCACTTGGATTATACCCTTCAGGCTGTAGCCATAAATCATCATTTGAAATATTGATGAATTCTGCAGCTTTTGACATGCGATATGGTTTTGATTGTCTTCCCTCTGCTCCATCAAGTGATACCAAATATCTTGAACATTCTTCAATGTTTTCAGTATCAATCTGACAAAAATTTAGTAATTCACGAAATCTCCAAACTCCACTTTCATTGAAAATACTTCCTTCAGAATTTCGTCTTTTGTAAAAAACCTCTTTTAGATTAACTGATGGTGTTTTTTTGTATTTTACATCTAACATGTGGCCTTTTTCACATTGTACATTTGTACTCTCAATTGAATATTCTAAACCGCATTGTGGGTTAATACACTTGAGATAGGCATCATCTTGCATCGTACTTACAGAAAATCAATGATAATTTAAAGCAAATGTGCAAATTTCATACAAGTTAAGTCATTTTTTGGAATATGAAAAAATCAAAGTCATTAAAAATCAAAATATTTTTTATTAATCTAATTTTGGTATTTTTTCTTAACCTTTAGATTGGATGTATCTTAATGGTAAATGTGATTTCATATAACGAGTATCTAAAAAAAATACTTTCTCAAATACTTGATTCTTACAATATTCTTAGAAGAATTCAAGATAAACCTGGAGATCTTGATAATATTAACAAAGAAATGCTAAAAATTAATGGATTCATCAAAGTTGTAACAAACAATATTGATGAAAAAAAAATCCCTTTGAATGATTTTAAAACATTGCAATCAAAATTCAGCCAATATTTGAATAATTATTATTTTGAAAAAGAGATTGAAACTATGGCTCCCTTATATTCTGGTGATCTTCATAGAGTAAAAAATATGAGGTTAAAAATCATCGAAGCATTAGAAGATAAAAAAAAGATTGAGAGCATAGAGGATTTAATTGAAAAGTTATGACTGAAGGTAAAAAATGTGTATTATGTGGATGTGCAGATCATAGGTTATTTGGTTGCTCAAGACATATTTCAAAGAAATGTGGATGCTATGGGAATGATAGTTAATTTTAAAAAAATAACTATTTTCGTTTAGGTCCTGATCTTTCGTGGAAATTTAGACAACATTTGCATTCTTTCTGAACGCATTCTGATTCACTATGATGATCACAAATACCACATTCACAGCTTTTTGACATGTTATTGATTATTTCAATTAGAATATAATTTATCCCATAATTTTTAATGAGTTTAAGGTCAAAATGGAATTATTTTTTGGATTTTGGTTTTTTTGTAGGCTTTGCTTCTAATTCTTTTTTAATTTCATCAGCCTTGGCATCTACTGTTTTGATGATCACTTGAATAATGCCATCTAAATCACTATCTTCTGCATCTGGTTCTACAGTACTTGCAATTTCTTTAATTGTGTCAGATATTTCAGAACTTACGTCCTCAAAACTTTCAGGATCTTCATATGCTGCATTATAGAGTTCTTTGAGGTTATTGACGTGGGCAATTACTTGCTCTGTTATCACTATTTTGTAATCAGTACCATTCACATCAAATTCTTTTGAACTCATACTCGATTTCAAATTCTTTTGTTTATAATGTTTTTTAGATAAAAATAATGATGTTGAATGTTATTTTTGTTTAAAATATGATGTAATCTAGTGCTGAAGCATCGCTGATTAATCTAGTATGTTTTGAACCTACTACATACCCGTTTTTTATATCCTCAGCAGGAATCCATCTGTTTGTTGAAGAATAATGTCTTTTTTCAGCCAACTCCCGTTCAATTGACTCTATGTCAAATTCAGCTTCTTCAACCTGTTGGGTTGTAAGATGTTTAATTGTAACAAGAATTTTTGTAACTTTTACACGATCTCCAAATTTCCATTGCAACACTGGATTTTCGTCTGATACTTCTAACACTTTGATTTTCATTTGTTTTTTCCCAAAAGCATCATGGCTGATGAGTGCTCTTTCATCAATAAATTCTTCAAAACTAACTCTTGAATTAACTTCTGCATCCGAAACTGTCTCTAACAATGAGTCTGCATTTTTCTCAGTTGATTCAATCTCTATGTTCTCTTCAGGCATTGTTGTTGTTATGCATCTTAGCTTTAAAAACGATTTGAAAATTTAATTTGGTTGGGAACTAGTTCTCTGTTTGGTCTTAAATGGCATAGAGCATTCTTTTAAAAAAAGTTCTTTTCTTGTTCCATCTATTTTTGCAAAAAATTTACCTTCATAAGTGCACACGCAATCCGTAATTTTCAATGATTCATCCCAAATTTTAAAAAATTCTCGTAATTCCCTATTTTCATATTCTCGTAACCCTATTCTTTTCTTTGAGAGAAATTTGAATGCCAAAATCACATGTTTTTTCTTGTAAATATCAAATGTTTTAATCCATGTTAAGCATCTTTCAATTTGATCTGCTGGAACTGGAAGTGATGTGCCTGTTCCGGATTTTGCCTCAATAGTAAATATCGTGCTCTTGTTTGTATTTACAACCAATACATCAGGTAATGATATGCTGGGTGATCCTAATCTGAAGGCTTTCCAGTTTTCTGTACAATTAAATCGCTTTACTATGGTATCTTCCCACTGATATCCTCTTTGTCGACGGGTTTTTGCAGCTTTTTGATTATTTGTTTTTGATTTTTTTAAGGTTTTTTCTTTTGTAATTGTCAATGCCGTAGTTTTTACTCTCATTGATCGTTCTTACCCATGTTCAATATAGTAAAGTAGGGTATTATACAATAACTTGATTGAATGTTATGATTGTGACAAATTTTCTTTACTTTTATTTTTCTTTAATCCCAATGCCCGATAATTATTACTTAGATTTTTCAAACATTTTAAAATCTCCAAAACTCTCTATTTTACAGAGTTGGTTTCTTCTGAAATAATTATTGAAAAACTTCTGGAGCAAAGAGATTGGTATCTGAATAGATTAAAACATCTTGATTTTGAATTAGTTATGGATCCTACTAAAAAAGAAATTGAAAATATTAAAAAATTACAAACAAACACTATTGATCAATTAAAAAAAATAGAACAAGAAATTGCATTTTTGTTATCTGAAAAATCAAAATAGTTTACAATGAGTTTATCAAACCCCTCAAATTTATAGAAATTATGCTTGATGATCTTGTAAGAAATTTGGTTCTTGTAAAGCAAGATTTTGCAAAAAATTACTCGGGTAATGCACATATTCAGGAGGTAATTCCATCGTTAGTTTCAGAACAATTCCCTTTGAATGCCAAACATTTGCAACTACTTCATGATTTTGCTAAAAAAAATCCAATATACTTTAATTCGTATGAGAAAAAATTTACTGGAACTTTATGTACTGTTTATGAAGGTGACATTAACGAGTATTGGCTAAACAGTATCAAACATGGTTCAAGCTGTCAGCCGTTTTACCCAACCTGGATTATGTCAGCTTATGTATTGGCAAGTATTGCAAAACAATTTGGATATTTAGAATTAGTGGATATTGGTTCCGGCGATGGACGAATTGCATTTTGTGGTAAATTGTTAGAATTAATTTCACATAGTATTGAAATCGATGATGTGTTAGTAGAATTACAAAAAACAATTACTTCAGATACAAATCAAAACTTTAATCCAACATGTGGAGACGCGTTAGAATTTGATTATTCTACATTAAGTTTAAAACGACCTGTCTTTTTCATTGGTGGTCTTGCTCAAATGGGGGGGGATGTATTAGCTACAAGTGTCATTGATAAAATAAATTCCATTTCAAATATAAAAAAGAATGCGGCAATCGTGTTTGCCGGAACTCATACTAAGCGACAATTATCAGGCAATTTAGAAAATGGTGGTTGGAGTTCACTTATTGAAAAACACGGTTTGAATGTAATTGACACTGTATCATTACCAACAATTTGGACATTTGATCAAAAAACAGAAACCCCGTACATCTATACTGAATTCAAATAACTTCAAAAAAATAACTTCCATTCACAATTCCACATTTTGATATTTTTACTATTTGTCCTATTTCTGGTCTCTGTGATATTTTTGCCATTATTCTAATTATATTCTCAAATTCCACCAAACAGAAATCTTGTTGATTATGTCGTGAAAATTCTAAGATTTTACCTACAAAAGGGCCGTCTTTTAGTGAAACATTTCCAAAACAATGATTACAAAATTCTGCAGGAGGCCATACAATTTTTTTACATTCAGTACATTGGGGAATGCAAAATTCCCCATCATTTAATTTTGATTCAAAATTCATGTCTCTAAAACCAGCACAGTTGATGATGTAGCAGCAGCTGACATGTTGTGAACTAGTCCCACATTGGGATTATCTACTTGTCTTTTACCTGCGTCTGACTGAAGTTGTTGTGTGATCTCTATTGTTTGTGCGATTCCGGTTGCACCTAATGGGTGTCCAGAACCAATTAGTCCTCCTCGAGGGTTGATTTTAAAATTATTTGTATTGTGCAATTCGTCTATCATATCCATCCCATGTCCTTCTATTGCAAATCCCATTGATTCTAATGCCATTGGTTCACAAACAGAAAATGCATCATGTATTTCCGCTACATCGATATCTTTAGAATTTTTATTTGCCATTTTTAGTGCAGTTTGACTTGCTAGTTTGGTAGATTCCATATGACTAAATGAACTGTTTTTAGTAAAACTTGCCGAGGTGGTTTTTTGACCAATTCCTGTGATCCATATTGGTTTGTCAGTCAGTTGTTTTGTCTTTTCTTCAGATGCCAAGATTATCGATGCGCTTCCAGTGCATGGCCTTGAACAATCTAATAATCTAAGATCCTCTGTAATCTTTTTAGAATTAATGACGTCTTCAACTGTGTATGTTTTGTTAGAAAATGCATTTGGATTCTCTTTTGCTTGTTTGTGATTTTTCACAGAAACAACTGCTAACTGCTCATCTGAAATTGAAAATTCTCGTTTATAGGATTTGGTAAATATTGAAGCCCAAAAAATTGGATGTTTGTATTCACCACGAGAGTTATCCCATTCCAATATTTGCCCAGGACTATCATATCTTTCAGCTCCTGTAACCAGAACCATATCTGCAAGGCCAGATATAATGTAGGAATATGCGGATACGATGGAATTTGTACCTGAATTACATAAACTCTCTATGCTATGAGAGATTTTTGGCTGAATTCCTGTCATTTCTGAGAGAATTGGAGACAGATATTTTGAATTGTTATTTGTGGATACTAGTACACCATCAATCTCATCCCGATTAATTTGGGAATTATTTCTAAAAAGTTCCTTTGCCGAATCCGATAAAACAAATTCAATTTTTTGATCTTCTTTAGTAAAAGGTGTAATGCCATGCCCTGCAATTCCTACTTTGTTCATATTACTCATCCAAAAATGTTTTCTCAAATAATCTAAATGAATCCATTGTATCCCCTATTGGATTAAATTGTAAAATTGGTTGATCAATTCCTGCATTAACAAAACTTGTCAGTTGTCGTTTACATTCATCGGGTGTGCCTGAAATTGCAAGAGAATTAAGCATTGAATCTGACACCAATTCATGATTTGATTTAAATCCTGATCTTTTAAACTCTTCAAAAATATCAGATGTTTCATTTTCAAAACCATTTTTTGCCAAAAACTTTCTGTAAATATCCCCTACAGAAATATAAAACGCCACTGTTTTCTTTGCACGTTCAATTGCCTCCTCAGAATTTTCTGAAACACATGTGATTAATTGACATGTAACATCTATCTTTTTCTTTGATTGCATTTTGGATATTGTTTGTTTCATTTCATTTAATGGTCTAAGATAAAAAATTACACCATTTCCAATATTCCATGCTAAATCAACCATTTTCTGATTTATTGCAGCAAGATAAATGGGAATTTCATTTCTTAATGGTTTAATTAGCAATGTGAAATTACTTAATTTGAAAATATCTCCATCATAATTCACTTTTTTTCCAGATGTTACAAGGCGAATTATTTCCACATATTCTTTCATTCTTTGCAGTGGCTTTTCAAATGAAGATCCATGAAATGATTCTACTATTGGCAAACTACTGGTTCCAAGTCCGAGAACTAGTCTGCCATTTGATAGTGAATCTACAGTGATGGCCCCCATTGCAATGGTTGATGGACTTCTAGAAAAAATGTTAATTATTGATGAGCCTATTTTTTGATTGGTGGTTTTTGTTGAAACTGCACCTAGCATGGAAAAATTTTCCATTCCCCAAGTTTCTGGCACCCATATTGTATCAGTATTGGTTTTGGATATTATTTCTGAGCATTGTAATACTTCATCTATTGAAAGAAGTGAGCCTAAACTACATGCAATACGCATGAAAATAGTACATCATATCGATATTCTAGTGTATCTGTTTTAGCAATAGGTTAATTTTGATTGAGGCTGAAGATTATGAGATCAGATCATAATTGCAATCATGAGTCAAGGTAAATTTTCAGAAAAACATGTTGAAAAACCAACATTTTGGGACAATGCAACAAAATATGCTTCTATTAGTAAAGATGAACCCTTTGTTGAAGAAATGGCATATTGTATGGTTACATTGCACAGAACTGGCACATAAAATTTCAAGTTTTATTTTATTATTTTCTCTACTTCCAATGCACATTCTTCCATGTCTTTAAATGAATCTACAGAATACCATTTTGCATTTTTGAATTTTGATATATTCAGTATTCCTTTTTTTGCATAATCTGGAAATACTGTTTTTTCAATATCTCCTTTGTTTGGAAGTTCTTTTAAAACGTCTTGTTCTAGATGATAAATTCCCGCATTCATCCATGTATCTGAAATCTCTTTTTTCTCTTTAAAATTTATTATTTTATCATTATCTGTTTCTAAAATGCCGTATTTTGTTCTTAGTTCAATTGCGGCAATTACATTTTTCTTTGTTGCAAGTTTTTTCAAATCAATATTTGTTATTGTATCTCCATTTATCACAAAAAAAGATTTGTCTTTGATCATCTTACCTGCTTTTTTAATTGCACCTCCAGTACCTAATGGTAACTTTTCAATGGAGAATTTAATTTTAATTCCGATATCTTTCATATTCAAGTGATTTTCAATCATTTCTTGTTTGTATCCGGTACAGATAATTACTTCATCTATTCCAAATTTTTTTAGATATTTTATTTGCCATTCAATGATTGGTATGTTCTTTATTGGAACTAGGGGTTTTGGTACATAATCGGTGATCGGTCTTAATCTCTTGCCTCTGCCACCTGCTAAAATAATTGCCTTCATCTAGCTAGTTGTAGATTTTTCAGGTTTTATGTTTTCAGAATTTACTAGTTCTTCCATCTTTCTTGAAAATTCATTATAGATCTTTTCAAGATCTTTTAATGGCATCTCAATGCCCAATAATTTCATGGTTTTATTCCAAGATTCAATGTATTTTTCATCATCTAAACCTTTTCCCAATGTTTCAGCTATGGAATGAACTCCTTCAGTTTTTCCTAGTGCGTAAATTGCAATATCTTTATCTGTCAACATAAAATTATTTACTCTCCGTCAAATAGTAATGTAGCTCCGTATAACATTCTACACAATATTCTTCAAAATCCGTATGATCACAATCATAAACTTTATTCACATCGTTTTCACATTTTGCACAAGTTGGCATCTTCAATCAATTAAGATTTTCTAATTTTTAGTATTCCTAACCCAATCTGTACTAATCCTGCAATAATCAGTGGGATTATTTCTGCGAGTACGCTTCTTCCAGATGCATCTTCCATAGCTTCTGCATTTCCAATAACAACTGCACCTCCTATAATGATCAAAATACCTGCAACAATTATCATAATTCCCAGACCTTTTGATGATTCTTTTCTAGAGATGAAAAATGCTATAATCGGTAAAATTAATGCAGGAAGTCCTAATCCCATACCTCTAGTTTGATGATCAAATGGAATGAATCCTTCTCCACTATCAGTACTATAACCTACAACTACATCCATACCATACACTACCAATAATGCAATTGCTATACCTGTAATGATTAATGCGGGGGTTAAAGCCATGAACACTTTTGTTTTTATCAACTAATAAATCTAATCAGCTGGCTTGGTAACTATTTTAGGTTTTATTGATTGTAATTTCTCTAATAATTGATCTATTGATTCATTATTCATTCCGATAATATTGATATGTCCTAATTTTCGTGAAGGTTTGGAAATTTTTTTACCGTACATTTTCAAAAATACCCCTGACTCAGAAATGTTCAGAGGCAAGTAATCTCCTGTAAAACTACTGTCTCCCAAAATATTGTACATTATTGAATTATGAATTAATTCTGTACTGCCTAATTCTAATCCCAGAATTGCTCTTAAATGTTGTTCAAATTGAGATGTTTCACTTGATTGTAATGTATGGTGACCTGAATTGTGGACCCTTGGTGCTATTTCATTAATAACTACATCTTCATTTTTAGTTACAAACATCTCTATTCCAAAAATCCCTGCACCTTTTAACACAGACATTGTTTTCTCTGCTATGTCTTCAGCTTTTTTTGATATGTCCTCAGAAACTCGGGCAGGTGCAATAGTTTCTCGCAGAATGTTTTCTTGATGAATGTTTTCAACTAAGGGATATGTTTTGATTTGACCCTTCGTATTTCTTGATGCAATAACTGAAACTTCCATGACAAATGGTACGAATTTCTCTAAAAGAAGAGGTTGTCCTTTAAAATAATCATATGCAGTTTGAATTTCATTCTCCGAATTTATTTTAAAATTTCCTCTACCATCATATGCATCTCTCCGTGCTTTCAGCATGGCAGGAAAGCCAAATTTTTTAACTCCTTCTTTAACATCTTCGATATTTTTTATTTCAATAAATTCCGGAACAGGAATTTTATTTTCTCGTAAAAATGATTTTTGTAAAAATTTATCTTGAATAATTTTTAATGTTTCAGGAGAAGGGTTGATTTCAGCTTTATCTTGAACTGATTTTAATATATCACTATCTCCAGATTCAATTTCATAGGTAATTATGTCTGATTTATTTGCAAGTTCGATAATTGCATCTTTATCCTTAAAATCTGCAATAATTTGTGTGGCTCCAGCCTGGGCTGCGGGACAGTTTTCAGTAGGATCTAATACTATTATTTCAGAAATTTCATCAGGCATTTTTTTTGCAGCTTCGGCAATCATCATTCCTAATTGTCCGCCGCCTATAATTCCCAAAATCTTTGACATTATAAAATTAAGGGTTTTGGATTAAAAATATCTAATGCTAATCTAAATCATAAATAGGAATTTTTTTAATAGAATTGTTAATTACTCGCTAGTTTTTCCTACTATTATGACATATTCTAATAAACCGCTAGTTGGAATCATCATGGGATCCAGTTCAGATAGTAGAATTATGCATGGAGCTTCAGAAATATTAGATGAGTATAAAATTAAACATGAAGATCAGATTGTATCAGCACATAGAACGCCTGCCCGATTGGCGGAATATGCTAAACATGCTGAAGAAACAGGACTCAAAGTAATCATTGCAGGAGCTGGAGGAGCTGCACATTTACCTGGAATGATTGCATCTCATACAATAATTCCTGTTATTGGAGTGCCAATATTAGTTTACAACGTTAAACATCAAAAAAAATCAGACACCACAAAATTTTCCGCATTTGGCGGATTAGATTCATTACTATCAATCACTGAAATGCCGTCCGGTTCCCCTGTTGTATCTGTAGGAGTTAACAAGGCAGGGAATGCTGGAATTTATGCCATGAAAATACTTGCAAACGAGTTCCCAGATTTAAAAAAGAAATTAAAACAACACAAATCCGACCAACATAATTCAGTTATGAAGGAATCTGAACAATTAAAAAAAGAAGGACTTTCAAAATTTGTTAAAAAAAAATTCAAGTAAATTAAGTCAATAAAGTAAACTGAATATTTTTTTCCTTTAATGATTCTATTAGTAATTCAGCTTGTTCTTTTCCCTGGGTTTCCAGACTTAACGTCACTCCTGCAGAACCCGCATTGATTTGAGAGCTTAGTCTGTCATGAACCACCTCTACAATGTTTGCATTGGCTAATGTAATTTCATCAACAATTTCTTTGAATGCTCCGGGTCTGTCGGGTAGTAAAATGGATAATTTTAACAAACGGCCCATTGCTGCAAGACCTTTGTCCACTATCTGTCCTAAAAGATACATGTCCACATTTCCTCCGGCTAAAATTAGTACAACCTTCTTTCCAATAGCTGGTTTTTTAGATATCAAATAGGCCAAACTTACTGCACCCGCAGGTTCTACTACGAACTTCATCCTCTCCATTAGCAAAAACATTGCCTTTGTAATTTCCACATCATCAACTAGAACAATTTCATCTATGAGTTCTTTGATCACTGTAAATGTCAATTGTCCAGGAATTTTTACTGAAATACCGTCTGCAATGGTTCTACCTCCTCCACTTGCAGTAGGGGATCCTTGTTTTATTGAATCATGCATAGATGGAAATGATTTTGATTGAACTCCAATAACCTTGACTTGAGGATTTTTTTCCTTAATTGCAATCAAGGTTCCAGCAGCTAATCCCCCTCCACCTATTGGGAGATAAATTTCATCAACGTCTGGCAAGTCCTCTAAAATTTCAATTCCAATCACTCCTTGGGCTGCAATTATTTGAGGATCATCAAAAGCATGTATCATAGTAGCCCCGGTTTCTTTTGCTATTGCTTTTGCTTTTGAAGATGACTCATCATAGTTAACGCCCTCTAAAATTACTTTTGCACCATAGCCTCTTGTAGCTGCAACTTTTGCGGGTGATGCATTTTTTGGCATTACTATGGTACACTGAATTTTTTCTAATGATGATGCAAATGCAACTCCTTGTGCATGATTACCTGCAGATGCTGCAACCACTCCTTGTTTTTTTTCTTTATCTGATAGTGATTGAATTTTATAATAAGCTCCGCGAATTTTAAATGAACCTGTCTTTTGTTGAAATTCTGCCTTTAGATAAACATCCGAGCCTGTTAGTTCACTAAACGTTGGTGAATGTATGAGAGGTGTTTTTTTTATTTCTTTTCCTCGCAATGAATTTGCCTTTACTATTTCATCATATGTAGGGCTCATGGGAAATGATGCTATTGATTTGGTGTATTTGTTTTCTTCTATCTTAAAACTACACCTTTAGTCAAATTTTATGCATGAATTTTCATGAATTCATAAATTGTTAAAAAATACAGTTGAATCTATATCAGGGGATTAGTTCTCATCATTGAGAAATTTTTTAAACTTCTTATTTCTTGTTTTAAATTTATAATTTGATTGTTGCTTCAATCTCATCTAAACGTTTTAAAATATTTTCTTTTACTGAATTGGATATTTTTCTTGGATCAAATAATCCCTCACGATTATTATTTTTAATAAATTCTAAATCTAAGGATAGTAGACATCCTTCCTCACCTGCAACTAGTCTAGGATCGTCTATCAGTACAGATGATGTTTGATAAGTTTCAAGTAAGAGGGAATCAAGTTCTGCAAATAATTTGTTTTTTCTTTCTGTTAGTTCTTGGAAATCCACTCCAGAATCTTTTTGAATTTCTGCAAAAACTTTTTCTCTGAATTCATCATTTTTGTAAAATACTTCAAATAGATTTTGATGGTCAAAGTCCTTGTACCCCATCTCCTTTAATTTGTTTAATACAAGTTGATCACTATTATCTGAGAGTTGTTCTTGTTTATTTTTTGTCAAATCCACAATTTTTGATAATTCTTTTTGAGTATCAATTACGCGTTGATCAGGTTTGTAGTACAACAGAACATGGAATTGTAATGATAAATGTCCAGATATCAAATAGTTTTCTTCTCTAATTTCAAATTTTGTAAAAATTCTTCTGACATCTTGATTATTTGAAATAGATACATCTTGTAAGGACCAGTCTTTCAAAGAACTGTTTATTTTTTGGAAATAATTAATTACCAATTTTGGATCAAATGTTTTTTGTTCGGTAATGGTTGAATCGCCCATCATAACTTTGATATCAATCATTTTTGTCAAATCAGCCATTTTGGGAAGGTATGCTTTTTGGATTGATTCATTTTTTTGATTTAACATCTGAATGAATTCATTGGAGGATCGTGAACCTAATCGCACAAAAAATAGCCGATAATTCCTCTCCTTAAACCTTCATCAATATCTAAATAGACAAAATCAGAATTTTATTTATGAATAAATCCAACCACACATGTGATCATTGTAATGAAGATATTGTTGAATACTATCACGATGGTTATAAGGGAAAAAGAGGCAAATGCTCTAGATGCGGAGTGGATTTCCCCTTAGAATGATGTGATTGTGATGTCTGAAGGCAAGGAAAAAAAGGGATCTGAACAAGAAGAATCAGACACAACCGATCAAAATAATTATCTTGTAGATATGTTACTTAGCAAAAGTAAACAAAAAACATTAGATTCAGAGACTATGATTTTAGAAACACAAAAACGTGTTTGGGGAGCTCTCAAAAAAGGATATGAATATTCTGGTGTTATTAATGAATCAGAAGAATTTTTGAGAAAGCATGTTTTTTCAAAATTAGACATGGTTGTTCTCTACGTTGATTTAGTTGGATCGACTACTATGACACTTGAAATGCCTGAAGAAAAAATTGCAATTATTGTAAGTTCCTTTTCACAAGAGATGGCTGCAGTGATCAGGCAACATCATGGATATGTCCTAAAATTTGTAGGTGATGCTGTAATTGGATATTTTGTTGGAGAAGGCAATGGATTGCTTGCATCTGATAACGCTGTAAGTTGTGCAAAATCGATGATTTCAGTTATTCAAAAAGGAATCAATCCCATTCTAAACCAATATGATTATCCTGATTTAATGGTAAAGATTGGCGTTGATTTTGGGCAAAACATTGTTGTAAGATATGGTGCTGATGTTGAAAATTCACATGTTGATTTAATGGGGCCCGCAATGAATATCGCATCAAAAATACAAAACATGGCAACGCCAAATCAAATACTGATTGGGGATGATGTATATCAAAGACTTCATCCAAATTCACAAAAAGATTTTGCTAAAATTATTTGGAAGAAAGATGAGTGGAAATATCGTTCTAGAATAACAGGTGCGATTTATAATGTATTTGAATTTAAGGGCTAATTCAAAACTTACATCATCAGACGGTAAATTTGTCAGGACATTCAACATGTTCATAATAATGCTCAGTGAATTTCTCTTGAACAACATAAATTACAATTTTATGCAGATCTTTTTCATGGATGTCTTTTTTACATTTTAGACATGCTTTTTTTAATTTGTCCATATGTGTTAGCGATCAAATTTGCGAATCTATAAGGATCTCCGATCAGCTCAAATTGAGCTAAAACTCCCCAGAATTAGCTAAAGAGTTTATCAAATGACTAAAGCAAGCCACAAATATGGTAAATAATCAGTATATTTATGGATAATTTAGTAATAAAACACCTACAGGACCTTTATGGATTAAATCCAAATATTCCTCATCTAGCATTCCAATTTCCAAGATTGCCACCAGGATTACCAAACTCCATGTTTAAAATTAATGAAAATCCTATGAGGAAACAATTTTTACAGGATGCTGAGACAGTTAATCAAAAACTTCAAGGATTTCAACACATGTATCAACAACATGCATCAGGTTTACTATCCATGAATTCAGAAGTAATTCCACCAGGACATCCGTTATACACTAGACAAAATTCTGTAGAAACACTTCAAACTGCAAATGACAAATTATTAAAAGAAAATTTGGAATTGAAGAAAAAACTAGAAAAAGAGTCTAATTCAAAACAAACCATGACATAGTTCTAAGAATTGCAATCATTCAATATCCTTATTAATTTCAAAAAAATGATTTTATCATGATCAAAACTCCGGCGGAAAAATGGAAAGATGCTGTAATAAAATACAGAAAACAATGTCAAAGTATTCTAAAATTATCAAAAAGTATCAGGTATGTTGGAGTTGTAAATGCACATGGCAGAACTCTGACCGGGATGGTCAGACCGAATCTCAAACCCCTTTTAAAATCAGAACAAGTAAAAAATGAATTTTTCATATTATCCACATTGGTGTCTTTAAGAAAGGACACCGTTGATTCAATTGGAAAATTAGAACATGTGCTTTTACAACATCAAAAAGTAACAATACTCATCTTGCAGAAAAATGATGTTACGTACTATGTTTCAATCAATAGAAAAGAAAAAGGCTTAGATAAGATTATTCTTCTAATTAAAAAAATAATCTAAGCTGGTGTGAATCCTTGATATCCGCCTGTTTGTTGAGCTTTATCTTCAAAGATTGGTTCAAACAATGAAATAAGATAGCCATCAGGATCCAAAATTACGGCATTTTTTCCTGCATCTTTTTCAACAATATCACGATATATTGTGATACCCTTTGATTTCAATTCCTCAACTGCAGATTTTACATCGCCAACAAGAAAACCTATCGTTATTCCATTTTCAATAGAACTGCCAATATGTTGTGCAGTCAACGATGCCGGATGTAAACTCAATAAAGCACCAGATGTACCCAAATCAACCCATGATCTTCTCTGAGTTCTAATTGGAAGACCTATGATTTCATGGTAAAATTGTAGGGATTTGTCAATGTCTGCAACAGCTAAAATTACATTGCCTACTTTTTTGATGTTCACGTATACCCTACCTCGAAGTTCTTTAAATCCATTGTCATTGCACTTAACCCTAGCATATTTACAAGGTTGATTTTGATTTTAAAAATTATTAAACTATGGTTTTTGCCATTATTACTGCACTTCAACCATGGTTTCTGTTCTTTCAACGCCACTGATCTTTTGAATTTGATTTGCCACTTCTTTTATCTGAGCCAGTTGGTCAACGTCAATTATAGCAACAGCGTCAAATTGACCACTTGTTGGGAATGAATCTGTAACTGACAAGATCTTTTTTAATCTAGCAGCTATCAGTTTTTTTGGAGAATTTACTAAAATAATCGCTCTTACCATCCCAAATCCACCTCCACTTCAATTAGAGTTTCTGTAGTAACAATATCTTTGATTTTTTTAAAATCAATTACCATATTGTTAATTTCGTCTATATTTCCCTGTAAAAGAACACTGATGTCTGCTCTTCCAGCAACGATCATTATCTGTTTTACAATCTTACGTTTTTTCTTTAAAATTTCCACAACTGAGTCAACCTTTCCAGGTTTAACTAGAATCAAACATAATGCCCGCATGTATATGGTATGTTACCGAATCTGATAAAGATTCCTAGTCAATTGCTTCTTGAGAACGAGCTTCTTCAAGATACGCTCGTCTTTCCTCATTTATTTTTTCTTGATCAATTTCAAATTCATCGTCAACTATTACAATACCATCTCCTGTTGGTTCATCTTTTACTTTTTTACTTTTTGTTTTAGTCTTGGATTTTTTTACAGATGCTTTTTTTGCAGTTTTCTTTGTATCTTTTTTTTCGACCATGAATATCGAAAATCATGAGATGGGGTGGCTTTTAAAGATTATGCAACATTTCTCTCACCCCTATTTTCATCTTCAATGGTAGATCTTATAAAATAAATTTTCTCTTATGATCTCATAAAATTAAGATCATGTAGGATTTATTAAAATAATTTTTAAAAATTTCTGGTTTTGTGTACTGGTATAATTCTAAGTGTAAAGGTGCCGAGGGCATGATTTGAACAAGCGACAGCCCGGTCTTCAGCCGAGTGCTCTCCCAGGCTGAGCTACCTCGGCACTTAGAAAAAACAAATCCATTTGAGGAATTAAAGTTTGTCTTTTTAGATCTTCCAAAGGATATCTTCCTTATTTTTTCGTTTATTGATTAAACGGCTCATTACAAAAAACAAATCAGATAGTCTGTTAAGGTATTTAATACAATTAGAATTTATTTCATCTTTTTCACTTAATTGGACAGTTTGAGTCTCAGCTCTCCTCACAATTGTTCTCACATAGTGTAATTGGGCAGCCGCAGGATCCCCTCCAGGCAAAATAAAATTTGTCAAGGGTGGTAGTTCTAATTCAAATTGGTCAATATGACGTTCCAATGTAGTAACCAGATCCAATGAAACACGATTTTTTATGTCATTTAGATTTGGATTTGACAGATCTGCACCTACCACAAACAAATCATTTTGAATTTTAGTTAAAATTTTAACGATATCGTCATCTAACGGATTTGCCAACACCATTCCTAGTGCGGCGTTTGCTTCATCAACTGTGCCATAGGCAATAATTCTTGGATGTGATTTTGCTATTCGATAGTTTCCTTGCAAACCTGTATTTCCATCATCGCCAGTTTTGGTGTAAATTTTCATGAATTTACTACTTTCAAAATTACTATTATGTGATTCGAAATTAAATAATATGAAAATTCATTAGTAGAAAATTTCAATAATAATACAATCTCATGATATTGAATTTCTTCAAAACTGCAGCAAATCTCAAAAATATTTTAAGACAAGGATGGATAGATAAACTATCTCTGGACTCGCCTGAATCAGTGGCAGATCATTCTTACTCTATGGCAATAATGAGTATGGTGATATCCGATTTAGAAAATTACAACTCTGAAAAAATTCTCAAAATGGTATTGCTCCATGATTTAGCAGAATCAAAGATTGGAGATTATACACCTGATCAAATTTCTAAAGAAAAAAAGAAAGAGTTGGAAAATAAGGCATTTTTTGAAATTGTAAGGGATTTGCCTGACAGTATAAGCACACAGTATTTGAAAATTTGGCAAGAATACCAAGAAAATAATTCCCCTGAATCAAAAATAGTGCATCAAATTGACAGATTGGAAATGGCACTTCAAGCAAAATTATATCAAAAAGAAGGCCATCCTAAAGAAAAATTACAATCATTTTTTGAATCTGCAAAAATAGGCATTGTTCATCCAAAATTAAAAGAATTATTTAGAAAGATTCTAGAAGATACCCCATAGACATGTCTGAAAGTAACAAAGATGAATTAATAGATGCACAAAAACAAGTAATTGGAATTTTATTTGAGGTAATCAAAAGATTACAAGCAAATAATGATTTAGATGAAGAGTATTTTCAAATAATTTCAAAAGAGGATAAAAATGATATTCGTATCGATGAGATAATGGGTGAGAGAGCAGAAAACGCAAAAATTGTTGGCAGATTATTAGAACAGTTGGAGACTTAATTGCCACAACTGCAGTCATCGTCAGAAATAATTCTCAGATGAGCTGTTTGTTGGTATTTATCCTGAACATAATTTGCAAGATTTGTAATTCGGATTCTGGGCTCTCTAGTAGTCCAACTCCCTTCATTTTCAAACCAAAATTCTATTTCATCAAGATCATACCTTTCATTACTTTCAACAAGACTTTTGAAGATAAGTTTAATTTCATCAACATCAGATTCTGAAAGTTTTGATTTATCTTCAACCATGGTAGTAATTTCATTTAATTTGATTATGACATTATTTGTTAAAGGCATGATTTCTCCAATTTCTGGATTATATAACAATCTTCGTAAGTACCACTGTTTTTATAATAATTGGATTATCGTGGAATGATGCAATATTTTCAGGCTTTGAAATTGGGTCAAAAAAGAGTCGCATCAGCTAGAGAATATCTCAACACACTAACTGATGGTAAAGCTATGCCTGCACTTGCT
>Ga0224513_10000082_pt1 | contig 28909 bp, 25 predicted proteins | sample SF_May12_sed_USG_5_FD_169109 | JGI IMG/M metagenome (GOLD analysis project Ga0224513, IMG submission 169109) | Sediment microbial communities from San Francisco Bay, California, United States - SF_May12_sed_USGS_21 | ecosystem: Environmental > Aquatic > Marine > Sediment | place: USA... | reverse complement strand
ACCGGGGTTCCAAGACTCACCGCCAGCTGCATCGGCCCAGAGTCGTTCCCAACCAGCACCCGAAGACCCGCTGCTGTTGCCGCGAGACCCGCAATATCCATATCCGTCCCGACTACTGGAAGCTCATATTGAGCGGCTCTGCGAAGCTCTTCAGCAATCACTTCCTCACCAGGTCCGATCACGATAACCGATTCGCGCCCGCGCGCACGCAGCCGGGCGGCAAGCTCGCCGAAGAACCGAACCGGCCAGCGCTTGGTTTCACCGCGTGCGGTTGACGGCGCGAGGCCGATAGTTCGCTGCCCATTCATGCCGATTCTCCTCAGCGCCGCCTCACCCTCGCCCCTGACGTTGCCAGGCAATACGGGGCGCCATGAGGGGTCGGCCGCTTCGAGCCCGAGAATGGCGAGGACCGAATCGGCATCATGGACCTGGTGGCGGCCGCGGTCGACCCCAAAAGGCGCGGATAATAGAACCTCAGCACCCTCACCTCTACTGCCGGCACACCAGCGAGCGCAGAGTCGAGTGAGGATTTTCCCTCTCGCAGCATTGCGGAGGGTGATACCGATCTCGAATCGCCGTCCACCTTCGCGTAGTTTCCGGGCGGAGGAGAATGGGGAAGACTTGCACGGACTCGCGATCACCCTCGTCTGAGGGAAAATCGCTGATAGGAACCGAGCCATCGGTGGCCGGGTATGGAGCACCGTCTCGCCGCCGTAATTGCCTTCGACCAGTCGATTTAACGCCGGCATCGCCATCATTTGATCGCCGACCCAGTTGGGCAGGTCCACCAGCATGGTTGCCGGGAGCCGCTGAGCCATGCTCATGCAAATACGGTTTAGGTCACGTCGACCCGAAGACGACGAATCGCAAGGGCGTGGCCGGTGGACTCGTCGGCGTCGACCAGGGCACCACGAAGCTGTATGTCTCGCTTCGCCGGCTGAAAGGGACGGGGGGTATTGAAAAGGAATCGCTCGAGCACCTTTTCCGGCCGCATGCCGATCACCGACTCGTAGGGGCCGGTCATGCCAACGTCCGTTTGAAGCGCCGTGCCCTGAGGCAGAATACGCTCATCAGCTGTCGGAACGTGGGTGTGGGTGCCGAGCACTGCAGTCACGCGGCCATCGAGGTACCACCCCATGCCTTGTTTTTCCGAGGTAGCTTCGGCATGCATATCTACCAAAATGATCCGCACCTCTGGATGCTCGGCATTGATCTCTTCGAGGACCCTGTCGGCACATCGAAAGGCGTTGTCGATTGGCGCCATCAGCGCCTGGCCTTGGAGGTTGATGACCGCTACCGGCACACCTGAAGCGGTCTCCTCGATGCACCAGCCGCGGCCCGGATTGCCGGCAGGGTAGTTCGCTGGCCGCAAGAGGGAAGGATGGGCGTCGAGCAACGGCACACCCTCCTTCTTGTCCCACACGTGGTTGCCGGTAGTCCACACCTGGATCGGCAGCGGATCGAGTTCTTCCAGCACTTTGGCGGTGATCCCGAAACCGCCGGCCACATTCTCGATGTTCGCGACGACGAAATCGACCCGCTCGCGATCGACCACCGATTCAAGCTGAGTCATCACCGCGCGGCGTCCGGCCGAGCCCATGACGTCGCCGACAAAAAGAAGTCGGATCAACGGGCGTACTCCACCGCCCTCGTCTCGCGAATCACCGTGACCTTGATCTGGCCGGGATAGGTGAGCTCAGCTTCCACCTTCTTGGCCAGGTCGCGGGCTAGCCAGATCGCATCTTCATCCGAAATGGAGCCGGACTCGACAACGATTCGCAGCTCGCGGCCGGCCTGAATCGCGTACGCCTTTTCGACGCCCTTGAAGTCCGTTGCCATGCTCTCGAGTTTCTCGAGGCGCTTGATGTAGTTCTCGAGAATCTCGCGCCGCGCTCCGGGCCGCGCAGCTGAAAGCGCGTCAGCTGCGGTCACCAGCACCGCTTCCACCGACTGAGGATCGTAATCACCATGGTGGCACTCCATCGCATGGATCACGTCGCTCGACTCGCCGTGCTTGCGCAACAGCTCACGGCCAAGCTCGAGGTGGGTGCCGTCCATCTCCCGGTCCACCGCTTTGCCGATATCGTGCAGCAGGCCAGCACGCTTTGCGACCTGGGCGTTGCCCCCAAGCTCGGCCGCCATATGGTGGCTCAGCCAACAGACCTCCATCGAGTGTTTGAGGGCATTCTGCCCGTAGGACGAGCGAAACTGCAAGCGGCCGAGAAGCTTGAGAAGTTCGGGGTGGAGATCGGGGATGCCGACCTCGAGCGCCGCTGCCTCACCATCGCTGAGAAGCTTCTCCTCCATCTCGCCCTGGACCTTGACCACCAACTCCTCGATTCGACCCGGGTGGATGCGGCCGTCCTGAATGAGATTCGCCAGAGCTTGACGGGCAATTTCGCGCCGCACCGGTTCAAAGCACGACAAGATCACCGCACCGGGAGTATCGTCGACGATCAGGTCGACACCGGTGGCTTGCTCGAACGCGCGAATATTGCGCCCCTCGCGACCGATGATCCGGCCCTTCATTTCGTCGGACGGCAGGTCGACGACCGACACCGTGCTCTCGACCACGTGCTCTGAAGCGATGCGCTGGATGGCCATCGAGATTACTCGACGGGCCTTTTCCTTCGACTTTTCGACGGTCTCGTCTTCGATCCGCTTGACCACGTTCGCGGCGTCGATTCGCGCCTCGTTCTCCATCGAATGCAGGAGCTCTGCTTTGGCCTGTTCCACGGTCAGACCTGCGATCTGCTCGAGTCGCGAGCGCTGCTCCGATATCGCACGGTCGAGCTCTTGTTCGTGCTCGGAAAGGCGGCCGTTTCGTTCCTGGATCTCGGCCTCCAACGCCACCACGGCCTGATCGCGTTCGGTGAGTTCAGCCGCCCGATCTTCGAGTTCCTTTTCTTGTTCTCCGAGCCGGCTGGCAAGACCTGAAAGCTCCACCCGCAGATCGCGAGTCTCACGTTCGAATTCGGTACGTGCTGCCAGCAGACGTTCGCGCGCCAGGATTTCGACGTCTTTCTGGATCCGCTGTCCCTCGATCTCGCCCTGCGCCACAATTCGCTTCGCTTCTTTTTCTGCGTTGGCGATCAGGCGGGCCGCCGCGCCACGTGAACGCCTCCAGAGCGCCCAAACGACGACCATGGCGACAAGAGCGAGCAGCAGCAGAATCCCCGCTGCTACTTGAAGTAGTTCCACGATGCACCCCCATGTCAAGGAGCGATCAGTGCAACCAGCATTGAGATGGAGCAGACAGTGGTCTCAAGAGGATGAAATGGAGGTCCCCGCTTCGGCCGTGTGAGCAACCCTATTTGAACCTGCGAAACCACAGGTGGGTGCCTGTCCCGCGCCCGTCTCCCGCCGCAAGGCAGGCATCGAGGCGAAGGAACCCGGCAACCCCTCAAATAGGTGTTGGTTCAACGATAGTTTCACTCATCACCAACCGAGTAGGGACCTCCGAGTTCTAACTTTCCTTCCCGGGTTTACCGGGATTCATGGCCTCTTCAATCGTTGTCACGAGACGTTTGGCCTGCTTCTCCAATCTCTTCTGCCGGGTGTCCTGATCTGATTCTCGCTCCTGAAACAATTCATCGGCTATATTCAAGGCGGTCAAGACAGCGATCTTGACCGTATCTACACTCGAGCTTCGGTCAGCAACCTCCCGCATTCGAAAATCGACGAAACGCGCGATCTCTTCAACCCGCGCTTCATCGCCGTCCGCACGCAGACCGAGCCGTTGGCCGAAAATCTCGACTGTGGCTCGGACGGTCGCCATCGGTCAGTTCCTCCCACCACGAGTATACAGCATCGCAAAATGGAAATCTCTTCTCCCCGAGGAGCTCAGCCGTGGTCGCCAAACTCTCGAATCGCCCACCTCCCGCCATCACTGATATACACTCAAATACGAACGTGAGAGACCTCTACAGACCGCTCGTATCGCTCTCCTTTAAAACGCTGCCAGCATTGGTTCGCGAAGCGGAGAGCATCGGTCAATGAGTGAGGCTCATCGTCGTTTTCAGGGCTGTTCGAATCGGCACCTAAGGTGGTGGTTCGGGCCGCCATTGCTGCTGGTGGCCATCCTTTACGTTCTTCCGCTCGCAGGCTCGGCGTTTGCCACAAATCCTAACGAGGTCGCCCGCATCGAACTCTCCGCCTCCATAGCATTCTGGGCACGCTTTGACCTCGGCAACGCGGCCGAGGTTTACGGCCTTTCGGAGGACGTTTCGACCCGCGACGGCAAGATTTACTCGGACAAGGCGCCCGGTCTGTCGATTATTGCGGCGCCAGTGGTCTGGATTGTCAGTCCGGTCCTCCCCCGAGCGCCCTCGTCGAACCTCCCGGCCTACTGGCCATTGCGTCACGTCCTCGCATTGCTTCTGGTCGCGTTACCGGCCGTCGGGTTGGCCTTCCTCGTCGGCGCAGCGGTGCCCAACGTGGATCCGGCCGGACGCACCTCCTTTGCCGTGATCGCCGCCCTCGCAACCCCGCTTTGGACCTACGGTGCTGTGTTCTTTGGCCACGTTCCGTCCGCTCTTCTGGTGACCCTGGCTTGGTTCGCTCTTCTTGGCGTCCCGGGGAGACCGCTATCCCTCGGTCCTGGCCGTGCCGCCTTTGGCGGCGCAGCAGCTGGCTTCGCGATCGCCACCGAGTATCCGACTGTTCTGATCGTTGCGGTGATCTACGCAACACTCGCGGTGCGCCGGACCGCCGTTCCTATTCTTGCTAGCGCCATCGCGGGAGCGATTGCTGGGGCGATTCCCGCGTTGGTGTATCACCAGCTTGCGTTCGGCGCTCCGTGGCTCACCGGTTATGGACTGAAGGCGCACGGAGATTTCCAGGCAATCCATGAACGGGGAATCCTCGGCATCTCCTTCCCGACGCTCGAATCCCTGTGGGGAATTCTATTCAGTGCCCGCCGGGGGATCCTATTTTACTGCCCCCTCCTCCTGCTAACGCCCCTCGGCCTGTGGTGGATGGCACAGAAGCGTGGGTGGCGCGATGCGGGTCCCATCCTTACAGCCACCACGGCGTATATTCTCTTCGCCGCCGGCTTCGTCGACTGGACGGCGGGATGGTGCGCGGCAGCTCGCCACCTGGTACCCATCGTACCGCTCGCGACGGCGGTCTCACTCTTTGCGGCAGCAAAGCTGTCGGAGCGTCGTTGGGGCGCCGCAATCGTCGTCATCCTGATCACAATCTCCGGCATCAATGCCCTGCTCACGATTGCCCTGACGCCGTACTTCCCGCCCGAATTCGGTGCGCCGCTCGCCCAGCTCGTGCTGCCGTCGCTCGCGGACGGAGCAGGTTTTTCGAATCTCCTCAGCTCGGGCATCGGGATCGCCCCGCCTCTCGTCGTCATCCTGATCGGCGTGATCCTCGTCGCCGCATTGATCTGGGCCACCGGGCACCTGGTCCAGGGGCGAAAAACCTGGTTGCCAGCCATCTCTCCGACGACTGTTGCCCTGCTGCTGCTGATCTACTCGTGGCAGGGTTCCGCGCCAAAGCCAGAAACAGAAATTATGCGATCCCAGATGCTCCGGCGATTGGGCCACACTGCAGTGGCGGATCGAATCGAGGACTCACTCCTCTCAACCGCGACGCCAGCGGTCGACTGACTTCAGCCTTCTTTAGCGAGGGTGCCGTCGATCACGGAGAGGACCTTGGTCAGCCGCTTTCCGAGGTCGTCGCGCTGCTTTTCCAACTCCGCAACGCGTTCACCGAGCTCGGAGTCCGACTTCAGCTGAGCCTCTAACTTTTCGATCTTGGCTGCAAGCTTGGATTCGGCTGTCTTCGACCCCTGATATGCCTTGACCAGCTCTTCGATCCTCGACTCGAGCTCTTTCAGCACTGCATCCATCGCCATCATTCCTCCCTGATGTCAGGCAAAGGTGACCCCGAGCCGTTCGGCAAGCCCTTCGCGCAGGTTTGAGTGTTCGGTATTGACTTCTTCCTGGGTCAGCGAGCGGTCCGGATGCCGGTAGACCAGGCGCTGTGTTGTTCGCACACGTCCGCTCCCGTCCGGCAGGGGGAACCGCGTCACGTAGCTCACGTCCTCGACCCACTCACCGGCGAGATCGCGGGTTGCGGATTCGAGATCGGCAAAGTTCAAGCCCTCTACGTGCTCGACCGTCATGTCCATGACCACCGACGGGAAGCGGGCAAGTGCCTCATAACGCGGCAAGGCCGGCTCGCTGGCGATATCAATGTCGAGCTCGGCGATCGCGACATCAGTCCCGACGTCCCATCGAGCGGCAATATCCTTCGAGACCAGGCCCGCCATGCCGACGGTCTTCCCGTCTGCCGTTTCGAGGTTCGCACCCGCATCTTCGGAAAACCACGGCTCACCGCCGCGCTTCCACTCGAGGCCCGGGAGGCCAACCTTCTCACGGACACATTCGATGACACCTTTGAGGCGCAGGAATCGGGTCTCTGCGTCGCCGCTCTCGTCAAGAAAAACGATGCCAAGCCGCTCATGCTCGCGCGGGCCGCCGTCATCGAGATCGAAGACGCGGCCCTGTTCGAAGAAGCCGAGCGTGCGCTCGCCCTGATTGAGGTTGGCCTGGGCGGCGCTCAACAGCCCCGGCAGCAATGAGCGGCGCATCACGCCCTGGGTCGTGGCCAGAGGATTGTCCAGCGCCAGGGGCTCCCCCGGACACAGAGACTGCGAGCCAACCAGTTCGTCGGTCTCCGGATCGATAAAGCTCCACGTCATGACCTCGTTCAGTCCCACGGCGACCGCTGCATCGCGCGCCCGGTCAATGAGCTCCCAATTCGGATTCCGGTGACCCGGTGTTGTCGGCAACACCGGAAGTTGGGACGGCACTGCGTCATAACCCACGTGCCGGATCACTTCCTCATAGAGATCCGGCAACCGATCGATGTCGACCCGATGCGGGGGCACGTTGACCCGGATCTGGTCGCCCTCCAACTCGGGGAAGAACTCGAGGCCGTCCAGAATCTCCATCACCCTTGGCGACGGAATTTCGAGCCCGGCAAAGGCCGACAACGCGGCTACCGAGAATTCCATTTGCTTCGGTTCCCACCGTTGGGGGTAGACGTCGATGCGTCCGCGACACACCCGGCCACCGCCAAGCTCGGCTATCAGAGCCGCCGCCCGATCGCAGGCCATCGCTGCCATTTCGGGATCGGTACCCCGCTCGAAGCGGTGCGACGCCTCAGTGTGCATGCCGAGGCGACGGGCTGTCCGCCGCACCGACAGGGCATCGAAATGTGCGCTTTCCAAAAGCACGTCTGTCGTGTTGTCGTTGATCTCCGAATCCGCGCCGCCCATGATTCCGGCCAAAGCAACCACGCCCTCACCGTCGGCAATCATGAGCATTGAAGAATCGAGCTGGCGCTCCTCGCCGTCGAGGGTCGTGAGCTTCTCGCCAGCATCCGCGGGCCGGACAACGATCTTCCGTCCGCGGACCAGATCGAGATCGAAGGCGTGGAGCGGTTGACCGAGTTCGAGGAGCACGTAGTTCGTGGCATCGACCACCGCGTTGATAGGCCTCACCCCGCAGTTGAGCAGACGGCGCTGCATCCACCCCGGCGACGGCCCGACAGACACCCCGCGGATCACTCGCGCCACATATCGTGGGCAGAGGGCAGGATCGGCGATTTCGACCGTGGCCAACTTTGTGGCGTCTTCGTTACATTCGGAGAGCTCGAAGTCAAGTGGGAGGAGTCGACCACCGACCGCTACCGCAGCTTCACGTGCAAGACCTCGGTGATTCATGGCGTCGGGGCGATTGGTGGTCACCTCGACATCCCATTTCTCGGCACCGTCACCCTTCTCGCGCAGTTCTACCAGACAGCCGCTATCGGTCAACCGATTGGCCAGCGTGTCGAGGTCGGGGGCGCCGTCGAGATATTCCGTCAGCCAATCAGAGTCGAAGATCATGCGAACTGCCTCGTCAATCGCTGGTCACCCGCAAAAAGCTGCCGCAGATCCGGAATGCCGTAAACCAACATCGCGATCCGATCGAGGCCGAGCCCAAAGGCAAAGCCGGTGTATCGATCGGAGTCCACTCCAACCGCCTCGAAGACCCGCGGGTCGACCATGCCCGACCCGAGGATCTCGATCCATCCCGAGCCCGAGCACACGCCGCAGCCCTTCTGGTCGCAGAAGATGCACGAGATATCGACCTCGGCCGACGGCTCGGTGAACGGGAAGTAGCCGGGACGGAGCCTCACTTCGACATCGTCGGAGAAAAGGGCGTGGAGAAAGGTCTCGAGCGTCGCCTTGAGGTTACCCACGGTGATGCCCTCGTCGACCAGCAATCCTTCGAGCTGGTGGAACATGGGTGAGTGGCGGAGGTCTGAATCGCGTCGGTAAACGCGCCCGGGCACAACGATTCGAATCGGAGGCTTTCGACTCTCCATCACCCGCGCCTGCACCGGCGAGGTGTGGGTGCGCAGGAGATTGCCCAGCGGCAGATAAAAGGTGTCCTGGTCGTCGCGTGCCGGATGATCGGGCGGAATATTGAGCGCCTCGAAGTTGTGCCAGTCGTCCTCAACCTCCGGTCCTGCCTCGACGTCATACCCCATGCGGAGGAAGATTTCCTCGATGCGTCGCCTGACAATGTGGACCGGGTGCTGGGCGCCGCGGGCAACAGGCGTTCCCGGAAGTGTTACATCAATACGACCCTGACCGCCGATCGAAACAGTTGGCGAGAGACCCTCGACGGAGATTTTTCCGGACGACGCCTTGAGGTTTGTGGCGGCGTTCTTCTTTGCCTCAACGAGGCTGCCCTCGATCTCCTTTTTGAGCTCGTTGAGGCCTCGACCGTAGTCGCGCTTCTCTTCAATCGGCAACTCTCGAAGATGGGCCGTCAGCTCGTTGAGCAGCCCGGATCTCTTTCCTGCGTACCGAATGCGCACCGCCTCCACCGCCTCCGCATCGCTGCCGGCCTTCTCGAGGTCGGCAACGAAAGTGGCACGGACCTCGTCGAGTCGCACCGTGCTCACTGCGGTTCAGCCCTGGACCTGTTTGGAAAGCTCGACGATCTGAGTGAACGCCTGCGGGTCGCGCACCGCGAGGTCGGCGAGGACCTTGCGGTCGAGGTCGCAGCCGGCGCCCTTCAACCCGGCGATGAGGGCCGAGTAGGTGGTGCCGTTTTGCCGCGCTGCCGCGTTGATACGAGTGATCCACAACGAACGGAACTGGCGCTTACGTTGCTTGCGGTCGCGATAGGCGTACTGCAGGGATTTATCGACCTGGATCTTGGCGGTGCGGTGCAGGCGGGATTTGCCGCCCCAGTAACCCTCGGCCAACTTGAGAATCTTCTTGCGCCGGTCCTTACGATTCGATGATCTTTTGACGCGCATGCTGCCTCCCTATTTCTGCGCCGCGAGCATCTTCTCGAGCACCTTGGCGTCGGCGGGCGACACGATGGTGGACGAGCGCAGCTTGCGCTTCCGCTTGGTGGTTTTCTTGGTCAAAATGTGCGAGTGATACGCATGGTGCCGCTTGAACTTGCCGCTCGCGGTTCGTTTGATCCGCTTGGCAGCTCCACGGTGGGTCTTCAACTTCGGCATAACGGGCTCCTTTTCTTCTAAAACTTCAGAGTTTCAATGATCGTGTTTCGACGGCGTTGACGATGCGGTCCACAACCTCGTCCAGGGGAAGTACCCCCTCATCCCTTCGGTGCCGCAGACGAAGGGAAACGGTTCCGTCATCGGCCTCGCGCTGCCCCACCACCAGGAGGTAGGGCACTTTTGTTGTCTCTCCGTCGCGAATCTTATAGCCGAGCTTCTCCGAACGCCGATCGACATCGGCCCGCAGGCCGCGCTTCGCGAGGTCGGCGGCCACCTTCTCGGCATAGTCGTTGACGGCATCCGTGATCGGCAGCACCCGTGCCTGCTCGGGAGCGATCCACGGCGGCAAGTCGCCGCCGAAGTGCTCGAGCATGACGCCGTAGAAGCGCTCCAGCGAACCGAGGATCGCTCGGTGAATCATCACCGGCCTTTTTTCTGAGCCATCCGAGTCGACATATGTCAGCTCGAAACGCTCGGGCATCTGGAAGTCGAGCTGGATGGTCGCGAGCTGCCAGGATCGACCGAGGGCATCATGGACATCGAAATCGATCTTCGGTCCGTAGAACGCACCCTCTCCAGGCTTGACCGTGAAATTCACGTCTTCGCGGTTCTCGAGGCAGCGGGCCAGCACCGCCTCGGCGTGCTCCCACACCTTGGGATCGCCCATCGCTTTTTCGGGTCTTGTCGAGAGATAGACCGTGACATTTTCGAACCCGAAAAGCTCATAGATCTCGAAAATGAAATCGAAGAGATTGGTGATCTCCGGTTCGATCTGATCGGGAGTACAGAAGATATGAGCGTCGTCCTGGGAAAAGGTCCGCACTCTCGTCAAGCCGGTCACCACCCCCGAGCGTTCGTAGCGATGAAGCCGCCCGAAATCGGCGATTCGGCGCGGGAGATCCCGATAAGAATGCGCTTTGCCACCAAAGAGCAGGCAGTGCGAGGGGCAGTTCATCGGTTTGACGCTCGAGGTCCGGTCCTCGACGTCGTCGAAGGCGTCGGCAAAGAACATGTCGTCTCGGTAGTTCTCGTAGTGTCCCGATTTCTTCCACAGCTCGACATCGAAGATCTGTGGGGTGATGACCTCTTCGTAGCCGTAAGCGGCGTACTTCTCACGCATGAGATCGATCAACGCGTTGTAAACCAGTGCCCCGCGCGGGTGGAAAAAGGGGCTCGCAGGCGCTTCCGGGTGGAACGAAAACAGATCGAGCTCGCGGCCCAGCCGGCGATGATCGCGACGCTTGAGCTCTTCGAGGCGGGCGAAATAGGCGTTGAGCTCCTTCTTCGAAGCGAAGGCCGTGCCGTAGATGCGCTGCAGCATCTCGTTGCGCTCGTCACCCCTGAAATAGGCACCGGAAGCTTCCAGCAGCCGCACCGCTCCGATCTGCGAGGTGCGCTGCACGTGGGGCCCTCGGCAGAGGTCGAGGAATGGGCCGTGCGAGTACAGGGTAATGATCTCGCCTTCCGGAATGTCGTCGAGGCGAACCAGCTTGATGTCCTCGCCCCGTTCAGTCATGACCTCGCGAACCTCGGCGCGATCTGCTTCCTGTCGATCGAACTCGAGGTCCTCGGTAATGATCCGAGCCATCTCGGCTTCGATCTTCTCGAAATCTTCGGGTTTGAAGGCGCGGGGGAAGCGAAAGTCGTACTGATACTTCTCGGAGTGGTCCTGCCGGCCTGCGTCGATCGGGGTGCCCGGCCATAGGCGTTTCACCGCGTCAGCCAACACGTGCTCGGCCGAGTGACGGATAACATCGCCCGCCTCCGGGTCCTTTGCCGTGACAATGCGAAGATCGGCATCGGCGGTCAGCGCGGTCCGAAGATCCACGAGATCCCCGTTGACCATCCCCGCCACCGTGTCCCGGGCAAGCCTCGGGCCAATGGCCTCAGCCACCTCGAGGACGGTCGTGCCAGCGGGAAATTCCCGCACACTGCCGTCCGGCAAGCTCACCCGAACTGTTTCGCTCATCTCGAACTCCCGTCGGAAGCCCTTCCGGCGGCCTCCGTTTGGCCCCAAAAATACAAATACCCGACCACGGGGTCGGGCATCGAACGATGTGGTAGGCGCGCGCGGACTCGAACCGCGGACTTCATCCGTGTGAGGGATGCGCTCTAACCAACTGAGCTACGCGCCTTCACGGATCCACAAAATGGTAGGCGCGAGCGGACTCGAACCGCTGACCCCTACCGTGTCAAGGTAGTACTCTAACCAGCTGAGCTACGCGCCTATCTTCCCGAGATGTGTATTCCCGGCGCACTGCCGGCAACACACTCGGGGACTACGGACGGGTGGTCCCGCGGACGCTTTCGACCCGTCTTCGTCTGTTTGACTGACAAAGAGCAACCCCTCAAAAAAGGGGGCTGGGAGCATAGCAACGGGTGTGCAAACTGTCAACACGACGGTGTGTTAGCCTGCACACCTCGCCAGTTTTCGCCACGAGGCCGGAAGGCTGATGAGAAATTCGGGCTGAGGTCATTTGAGATGGAACACCAATGGATCGTCGTCCACACAGCGCAAGGCGAGACCGAAGAGACCCAGGTACGCTCGTTTCTGAACGCTCACGGTATTTCGACCTCGACCCGCGGCGAAGCGCTGCGCAAGACCCATGGCCTTACTCTCGATGGGCTCGGTCAGGTTGAGATCCTGGTTGCGCCAGAGAATGCCGCCGACGCGCGAGCACTGCTTGCTGCGGCGGAACAGGGTGACCTCAGGATATCTGATAATGATGGTCGTGGGTTTGACGTGGACTGACTTTTTTCGCCGTTGGCAGGGGGCTGTATTCTTGAGTAGGCTTCCTATCGAGCGCGATCTATCACCCACCATGTGGCTGGCGTCTGCACCGTCTTGCGCCCGGAACGGAAGCGCTGGTGGGAGTCATCGGACTCGCAGACGCCACCTCGGACTACAACCAGGCCCTCGTTCCGTTCGAGGAGTGGAGTAAAGAGAAATGCAGAATTTTTGAAATCGGGCCGCTGGGCACAGGGATGGCGCCAAATCGTTGCCGTGGAAAGGCGCGCAATACGTTCTACGATTCCGAAATCGGCAGGTTCGCCCTCGTTTCTTCCATAGGGCCGCACACCGACGACCATCGCTTGAACCGCCACATCCCGAACACGAAAGCGCACCAGATCAAGGCTGACACGCACGACACGAACCCGCCGAAGAAAACTGTTCGCGGGGCGAAGGTGATCTGGACCTCTCGACGACCCGGTTGCACCTCAAAGCCCACGAACGCGTAATTGACACGCTCCGCCTGTACCCTTCGACCATTGACCCTGACCACAATATCCGGGTGCCAGGGCACCGCTGTCGCGACGATGCCGGCCATCGGCGCATCGATCGCCTGTTTCCATATCTCCGTCTGTGGGCACATTGACATCAGAAACCGGGAACTCGACCGAGAAGTGGGCGAATCGATTTCCCGGACCACCTCCACCGTAGGATCGAAATTGGGAGTCACCAGGGTTCCGAGGGCCTCCTGCGCCGAGCCGACCTCGCGCCACCCCCCGACCCAGCGGGCCATCGCCGGGCTCGGAGTCACCCGATTCAGGAATAGAGGCAAATTGTCGGCAACGACATATGCTCCTATGAGCTCGAGCCCCGGCAGACCCGACACCTCAGGTGTCAGGACAATTTCGACCGCAGCGGCCTGAAACAACTTCATGCGCCCATTCCAGTCCACCTCGTGGGTCGCGCGCTCGAGGCGCGCGATACGCCGGTCGGCAAGGTCAGCGATGTCCAGATTGAAAACCATCGGCACCAGAAAAGTCGCGGCTGCGGAGAATGAGAGGCCTTGAAGACGCCAGTCGGCACCTTCCCACGCACGGTCCTCGATATACGGAATTTCAATGCCCTCCGGGTCCAAATCCCTAAAGAAGCGACCGACCGAAAGATTGTTGCGGATATCCGTGGCCATGGGTGGCGTGACTTCGAGGAGTCGTCTCGGAGCCATAGCCAGAACGGGAACCGATGCGACAATCAGATCGGCCGCGACAACCGTCACCGCCAGCGCCGAAAGGACCCGTTTTCGGGCACGGCCCGAAGCCAGACCAACCGGGGCGAGAGCCGCAAGCACCATCGCGACGTGGAAGAGCCGAGCCGGCAGCCCTTCGGCTGCCATCTCTCCACGTCCGGGGAAGACCAGGCCGAGAATCGGCGCCGACAGATCCAGGGATACCCATCCCGCCACCGCCAGAGATAATGCGCCAACCGCCAGAGCGGCCAACCCTGCTCGCCGCGCACTTCGATTGTCGGCCTTCAACCAGCCATCAAATCCGCGTCCCGCCAACAACGCTAACGGAAGCCCTACCACCAGCAGCGCCTTCACTGGAAACCGGAGAACATTGAGCCCGGGGATTGCGCTCCAAGCGCCGCCGACGATTGGCAGGTACGTGCCACACGCGATGAGCACCGCACCCCCAATCAGAATCGCAAACAAGACCCGAAGCGACGACCACATCGGATCGCCGCCGGATCGCCTCCACCCGACCAAAGCTAGAAACACGGCTGAGATACCAAGGTAGATGCTGAGAACGAGTGGGAAACCATGATCGATGAGCCCCGCACCCCAGTAATGTCGCGCCGGATTTGCAGCGTCGATCGGCCCACAATAACCGGGAACTACCATCTCCGGGAATCGGAGCGGATGCACCGACCACTCGACTGAAGCTCCGGTTCGGGTGTACGAGGCGCGATCCGACCGATAGACCATCTCAGCCGCCGGGACAATCTGAATGGCCGCCATGCCCACACCCAGGGCCACAAGCCCGAATCCTCGCATCAGGGCCTGGCCTCCGCGAGAATCGCGGCGATGAAGCACCACAATCCAGCCGATCGCCATCACCACGGTAGTGGCCACAACCTCCGCGGTCCCGGTCAACCACTGCATCATGAAAAGGGCCGGCAGGGCGGCCCGCCAGCGCCAGGAGTTCCTGCCTCGTTCACAAAGCCCGGTATGAACAGCGAGCAGAATCCACGGCACCCAGTGATACGCCATCAGTCGCCCGAGGTGATTGGTAATCGAGATCGACAGCCCGCTCAGTGAGTACGAGAGCCCGACCACGGCACTCCCGGCGCCGCTGATTCCGAGACGACGGGCCAACAGCACAGAACCCGAACCGCCCAGCAAGAGATGCAGTGCTATCTCCAGGTTGAGGCTCGAGGTTGGACTCAGTACTGAGTACAAAACCCGCGAGGGATAGAGGATGAATCGATTGGGGTTGCCAAGCAGCGGTTGGCCCCCATTTAGGAATGGATCCCACAACAGACCGCCGATCCAACTTCCCGAATGGAGGAGACGGCCGGTGCCGATGTACTGCTGGGAGAGATCTCTATAGAACAGAGTCTGGCTCCCGAACAACACCGGCCAGAACAAAACAACCAGTGCTCCGCAGACAACAGCCAACGGCAATGCCGCAGGGAACCAGGCCTCCAGGACTCCCCGGTAGCCCGAAGAGGTTTCGGTTTCGGCCAAGGGATCGTCAAGCCTCCGATCCCAGTCTACCTACTCCTCTTTGTGGCTCTTGACTCCAACTTCAGCCAGTTGCCGCTCGCCCACCGCCGACGGCGCCTTGGTCATCAGACACGTCGCCGAAGTTGTCTTGGGGAATGCGATGACGTCACGAATTGAATCCCGGCCGGCCATGAGCATCACCATGCGGTCGAGCCCGAGGGCGATTCCACCGTGCGGCGGCACGCCATAACGAAACGCCTCGAGGAGAAAGCCGAAGCGCGACTGGGCCTCGGCCTCGTCAATGCCGAGGGCAGCAAAAACCTTGGTTTGGAGCCCGGGATCATGGATTCTGATCGACCCGCCGCCAAGTTCGACGCCGTCCATGACCACATCGTAGGCGCGCGCATACGCCGCCCCGGGGTCGGAGTCGAGCAGCGTTTCGTCTTCAGTCCGCGGCGAGGTGAAGGGGTGATGCATGGCGAAGAAACGCTGGTCGTCCTCGCTCCATTCGAGGAGCGGGAAATCGGTCACCCACAGAAAATCGTGACGCCCCTCTGGGATGAGCCCGTACTCTCGACCAAGGTGGAGTCTGAGTGCACCGAGGGCTCCCAAGACCACGGTCTCCACGCCACCGACTGCGAGCAGGAGATCTTCTTCCCCGGCCCCGGCACCGTCAAGGAAGCCACGCACGCCGTCATCGCCGAGCGCCTTTTTGGCGGGCGAGGCGACTCCGTCCGGGGTCCGTTTGAACCACAGCACGCCGGCAGCACCATACGGATGGACAATCTCGGACAGACCATCGAGCTGCTTGCGGGAGAGAGCCGCACCGCCGGGCAGCACCAGGCCCTTGACCCTGCCCTCGGCCGCCGCCTGCTCGAGAATCTTGAAACCGCATCCTTCGGCGAGGCCGCCGAGTTCGACCAGCTCGAGACCGAAGCGTGTGTCGGGGCGGTCGCTCCCGAACCGTTCCAGGGCCTCGCGGTAGGAGAGGCGCGGAAACGGTGCCTGAGGATCGATACCCACCAGGGGGAAAATTCGGGCGCAAAGCCCCTCGATGAGGGTGAAAATGTCTTCCTCACAAACAAACGATGCCTCGACGTCAACCTGGGTGAACTCGGGTTGGCGGTCCGCGCGCAGATCCTCGTCGCGGAAACAGCGAGAGATCTGCATATAACGCCCGCAGCCGGCAACCTGCAGGAGCTGTTTGAAGAGCTGTGGTGACTGCGGCAGGGCGTAGAAGGAGCCCTTGTGGATCCGTGACGGTACCAGGAAGTCGCGAGCGCCTTCTGGCGTCGACCGGGTCAGAATCGGGGTCTCGACATCAATGAAACCCATTTCGTCGAAATAGCGTCGGATTTCGGCAACCACCCGGTGGCGCAAGACCAGGTTGGAAGTCATCTCCGGCCGTCTCAGGTCGAGGTAGCGATGAGTCAACCGAAGTTCTTCGGAGACATTGACTCTGTCCTCGATCACAAAGGGAGGGGTTTCGGCCGAGTTCAAGACTTCGAGCTCCTCGACCTTGATCTCGATCTCGCCGCTCGCCAACTCGAGGTTGGCCTGACCCTCTGCCCGATCGCGGACCGTACCGAACACGCGGACGACGTCCTCGGCCGACAGCTGCTCACCCTCGGCCACCATGGCGTCTTCGAAGACCAGCTGCAAGAAACCACTGCGATCTCGAAGATCGACAAAGACCAGGCCGCCCAGATCCCGGCGTCGCCGCACCCATCCCACCACCTCCACCCGTTGGCCAAGGTTGTCGCGGCCAAGGCTCGCGCACCAGGGCCTCTCCCACGCGCTTGTCGTCATTGGTCTCTCCGTCACCGTATTCTCTATTCGATCCCGACAATGTCGTCCATCAGGTCTCCGATTCTGAAGCTATCAGCCCGGCCACGAATCCGGGCACTTCTTCCAGCACCATCGTCTCTTGCTCGCCTCTTTCGAGATCACGAACAATTGCTGTGCCTTCGGCGATTTCATTCTCACCGAGAATCACTGCCGCCCGGGCTCCGATCTTCCCTGCCCACTTGAAACCCGCCTTGAGCGACCTGCCCGTGACTTCGGTCTGAGCCGATATGCCCCGCTGAACGAGCCTGCGAGCTATTGCCAGCGCCGCCGCGTTCCCCTCTTCGCCGATCGGCAGTACTGCAACTGTTGGTCGATCGAGGACTCGACGACGGAACTGCTCCGGCAGCACCTCGATCAATCGATCCTCACCGATCGCGAACCCGGTTGCGGGCACCTGCGAACCGCCAAGGTCGGAGATCAGCCGGTCGTAACGACCACCACCGCAGATCACTGTGTCCTCTCCAAGCTGCGGTGACACGACCTCGAAGACGGTTCGCAAATAATAGTCGATTCCACGCACCAGCCTTGGTGAGCGACGCACCGGGATCTCGAGTAATGCGAGGCCACTCTCAACCGCCTCGACATGGGAACGCGCCTCCTTGCTCACGACCTCGGCAACCGGTTCGGTATCGGCTACCAGCTCGCGGCACCGGGCCACTTTGCAGTCGAGAATGCGCAACGGGTTCGCGTCCCATCGACGCTGACAATCCGCGCAAAGCTCCGCCCGATTCGGTTCAAGCTCGGCCTTGAAGCCCTCGATGAATCGGGGGCGATCCTCCGGATCACCAAGATTGTTGAGGACTATGATCAAGTCGTCGAAACCGAGTTCCGTCAAAAAGCTATGGAGTGCCAGCAGGACCTCGACATCCGCCTGTGGGGTGGCGGCACCGATGAGCTCGATACCGATCTGCGCGAACTGCCGGAAGCGACCACGCTGCATCTTCTCGTAGCGGAACATCGGGCCGAGATAGCTCAGCCTCAGTGGCATCGGCCGCTGGCCGAGGCCATTTTCGATGTAAGCACGCGCGACACCGGCCGTCCCCTCGGGACGGAGGGTCAGCGATCGGCCTTTGCGATCGGCGAAAGTGTACATCTCCTTGCTGACAATATCCGTGTCCTCGCCAACCGAACGTACGAAGAGTTCGGTCGGCTCCAGCAACGGCAGGCGGATTTCTTCGTAGCCAAATCCGCCAAAGATACGATTTGCGACCGCTTCGACCTCGACCCACAGCCTGGACTCAGGCGGTAAAATGTCGCGGGTCCCCTTCACTTTGCGAATCATCGATCACTCCCCAGGGTCGAAAACGGCGTCGTTGAGGCGCTCGCCGAGCCGATCCGCTGCCAGTCGTTGACGCCGCCCGTGAGCAACCCGGCTCCCCGAATTCGTGAGCTGAACTCGCGCCCTCGTGGACGGAGATCGCACGCTACCATACGCCCTCCTAGGGCAGCAACTTCCAAGTCGAAATTACGTCCCGCAAGCGCCTCCAAATCAGGGGGTTGTGGATCTATCAAAAATGCACCCCTGTGCCAACGGCTTCAAAATGAACGACATCCAAGGAAATTACTGAATAATAGACACTTAACCAGAGGCGCCCCAAACGGTGCCGACAACGGGAAGTATTTGCGTTTACATTGCCTTAACTTGTTTTCCACAGTGTTTTCCACAGGCTTCTCCACATGCGTCCACGAAGACGGGTTCCCGCCCCAATTCCGCTAGCAACCGTCCGGATAGGGCTCCTCCCAGGCACACGCCCCGGGACGCAAAATTTCGGGTTCCCCTCGACTGAGATCGACCAGAGTACTCACCGTGCCGCCCGTCGTGGCACCAGCATCAAGCACAAGGTCAGGAGGTTCAGCCAATGATGCCAGCGCTCCATCCACGGTCGTGAACGGCGGATCGCCGTGACGATTGGCCGAGGTCGCGGTCAGTGGCCCAAGCCGATAGAGCAGCGCACGCACTTCGGCATGCCCGGGGATGCGCACCGCGAGGGTGCCGCTCCGAGCCGCCGGCACTTCACCCACAGTTGGCAGAACGACTGTCAGCGCCGCCGGCCACAGGCGCGCCAGTCTGACCCTGAAGGTTTTGGGAACCAACACCAGGGTTTCCAACTGCTTCCAGTCTGCGCAGAGCACCGGCAGCCCGAGCTCCGCAGGCCGTTCTTTCATCGAAAAGATGCGCGCCACCCCCGTTTCACTCCTTGGGTCAGCTCCGAGGCCGTAGAAGCTTTCGGTGGGCAAAAGAAGCACACCGCCTTGAACGATCACCGCACTCCCAGCCTGAACGGCCTTTGCCATATCACCGGGTTCGACAAACGGAAGGCGAATCACCGCCGCTCCAGCAATTCTCGGGCATGGGCTCGCGCAGATTCGGTCAACTCACCGCCGGCCAGCATTCGGGCCACCTCGGCCTCACGCTCGCCGCGATCGAGGGGAGCGACGCGCGTTGTTGCCCTTCCTTCTTCGACAACCTTCTCGATCCGAAAATGGCTGTAGGCCTTCGCCGCCACTTGCGGCAAGTGAGTCACAACCAGGACCTGGTCTTCGACCGCGAGATCGGCGAGCAGCTCGGCGAGAGCAGCCGCTGTCGCCCCACCCAAGCCTGAATCCACCTCGTCGAACAGGAGGCTCAGACCGCCCGTCAAGCGCCGCTTCCGCAGCACCGTCCGGATCGCGAGATGGACGCGCGACAGCTCGCCACCGGAGGCGATCCGCGCCATTGGGCGGGGCTCCTCGCCAGGGTTGGCGGCGATCATAAGAACACACTCGTCGACACCATCCGCGTCAAAGGCAACCGGATCTCCCGACCGCATCAGGGAGCTTGATACGTCGGCCCGCGGTTGCCACTGAAACTCGAGCCGCGTCCCGTCCATGGCGAGACGAGCCAGAACTCCCTCAACCTCGGTTGCGAGCTCTTCGCTGGCAGCTGACCGGGCGGAGTCGAGAGCCAAGGCGCTCGTGTCGAATTCTGCAAGCGCCCGTTCGGCCGCGTCCGCGGCCTGATCGAGACGTTCCTCGACAGATTCAAGCTCCGCTCGTTCGCGCACCAGACTGTCCCGATGGGCAATCACATCCGACAGGGTCGAGCCATATTTGAGCATCAGCTGTTCGAGTGCGTGAAGCCGGGACTCGGTGGACTCCAGCTCGCCGGGATCGGCGTTTGCGTCGTCGCCAAGGGCCTGCACCTCGCGCACCACCTCTTCAACATGGACCCGCGCCTCTGTTAGGCGTTCGACCCCGCCCTCCAGAGAAACGCCGTACTCGGCGATGGCTGCAATCTCGCGTTCGGCGCGCGCGAGCCCGTCAACGACTGACGACTCTCCTTCGCTCAGGCGATCGAGCAGCGACGATGAAAGATCGGCAAGTTGCGCAGCGCTGCGGAGCACGAGTCGACGTCGTCGCAGTTCGTCATCCTCTCCCTCCATAGGGCCGACGCCGTCGATCTCCTGGAGTTGGAAACTGATGGTGTCGAGGCGATCGCGTCGCGATGCCTGTTGCTTTTGCAGCCGTTCGAACTCGGCCGCGGCCTCGCTCCAGCTCGCGAAACATCGTGCTGTTTCCTCGAGCAATTCCTCATGCGAGCCAAAATCGTCCACCAGCCGACGTTGCACATCGGCATCTGCGAGACCATGCTGCTCGTGCTGACCGTGAATCGAGAGCAGATGCGGTGAGATCCGCTGCAGAGCGCCGGCAGTGACCGTCACGTCATTGACCCATGCGCGACCGCGACCGCCTCTGGTCACCTCACGGCGAAGAACCACGGCATCCGACCGTGGGATGCCGAGATCATCGAGGATCGCAGCCAACGGCGAATCGGGTTCGTTGGTGAAGACCCCTTCAACCCACAACCGATCATCACCAGTACGGACCATATCCGACTGCGCACGTTGACCACCCAGCAGCTTCAGCGATTCAACGAGCAGAGATTTGCCGGCGCCGGTTTCGCCGGTGAGGACGGAAAAGCCTTCATCGAGATCGATCTCGACGGCCGAGATGATGCCGAGGCCACGAACAGACAATCGTTCGAGCATTGGTGCTCATCCTAGCCCGCACTATTCATGAAGTCACTACTGCGGCACGCGCGGACGGGTTACAATCGAGCCCATCCCTGGAGGTCGTCATGAGCCATCCGCCCACCGCCGTTGTCCGGTCCGTGGAATCCGTGGAAGCGGTCACCGTTCCCCGCTGCCGCGGTGCTTCGCTGAAGGTCCTGCTCGGTCCGGAGAGTGGGGTCCCGAACTTCATCACCCGCCAATTTACCCTCGAGCCGGGAGGCCGTATTCCCTGCCATCGCCATGACGACATCGAACACGAGCAGGTCGTTCTCGAGGGCACGATGGTCTTGGGACTCGATTCACGTGAGGTGGAGGTCGGACCAGGTGACAGCGTGTTCATCCCGGCCGGGGTCGGTCACTGGTATGAGAACCGCAATACAGTTCCGGTGCGATTCCTGTGTGTGGTTCCTCACACCGCCGACTACCAGACGGAATGGCTAGAGGAAGCCGCGGATTGATTTCGGAGTCCGGAATTCCGAATTCGGAATCGTTCCCCGACCCACGCGGCGAATCGGACGGACGGAGACCGTGTACGGTCGGGCTGACCGGGGGATTGGCAACCGGCAAATCGACGGTTGCCCGGATTCTTGCCGCTCGAGGGATCCCCGTTTTTGACGCGGACTCAGCCGTTCATGATCTTTACGAACCTGGCCGAGCCGGCGCAGCCGCCGTCGCGGATCTTTTCGGTGAGTCCGCTCTCGACGCCGAGGGGGGTGTCGTTAGGGCCGCGCTTTCGGAGATGGTACTCGGCGACACAGCAGCTCGCCTTCGTCTCGAAAACGCCGTCCACCCGATGGTTCGTGAGGCAGTTTCGGAGTGGCTCGAGTCCATCAGTGACCGGCCAGTCGCCGTGGTCGAGGCGACTCTGCTCGCAGAGACCGGGTCCCACCGTGACTATGACGTTCTCATGGTGGTGTGGTGTGAGCAGCACCAACAGTTGCAACGCGCTCTGGCGCGAGGCGTGCCGACCGAGCGGGCACGCGGGTTGATCAATGCCCAGTTGCCGATGGCGGAGAAGAAGGAGCTCGCAGACATCCTGGTGGACAACCGTGGCGATCTCGAGGATCTTTCGAACGAGGTCGACAGAGCCTGGTCACAGGTTCACCGGCTCTGCGCCGGGCATCCCTCACGAAGGGACTAGCTTATTCTCTGCGGGTCTTCGCTGCGGCGACGGTGTTGGCCATCAACATAGCGATGGTCAATGGACCGACGCCCCCGGGCACAGGCGTGATGCGGCCCGCTATTGGCAGAACGTGGGCGAAGTCAACGTCGCCGGCGAGCACCGCACCGCGCTTTTCGAAGGCGGTAATCTTCTTTTCGTTGCCCGGGTAGAGGCGATCCACAGTCTCGCGATCGGTGATTCTATGCATCCCGACATCGACCACCACAGCGCCCTCACCCACGTGCTCAGGCCCGATCAGCGACCGCACTCCGACCGCCGCTACCAGGATTTCCGCCTGCCGCGTGACAGCCGCGAGATCACGGGTGCGCGAGTGGCAGATGGTCACCGTCGCATGGGCGTGGAGGAGGAGCATGGCCATCGGTTTACCGACGATGTCCGACCGCCCCACCACGACCGCTCGCCGGCCCGCGATTTCGATCTCTTCTCGTCGCAGCATTTCCATGATGCCCGCCGGGGTGCAGGGCACCATACGTGGCCGTCCTTGCTGCAACAAGCCCACGTTTTCCGGGTGAAAACCGTCCACATCTTTAGCGGGATCGACGCGACGCAGAATTGACGCGGTATCAATGGCTTCAGGCAGCGGCAGCTGGATGAGAATGCCGTCCACTTCTGGATCGGCGTTGAGATCATCGACCACAGCCTCGAGCTCGGCCTGGCGCGTGGTCTCAGGCAGTCTGTGGGTCTGGGACTCCATCCCGAGCGCGGTCAGGGTCTTCGCTTTAGAACCCACGTAGACCATCGATGCGGGGTCCCCACCCACCAGAACGGCGTCGAGACGGGGTATGACTCCTTGTTCGCCAAGGGCGGCGACCTCCGCGGCGACCTCCGCGCGAATCTCGGCGGCGATTCTTGACCCATCGAGCTTCTTTGAAGTGTTGTCCATCATGACCGCCTCCCCTGGTACAACGAAGCGACACCTCCGGTCAGCCTCAACGCTTCAACGTCACTCAACCCAGCTGCCTCCAGGGCCTGACACATCTCTCTTCCCTCGGCGAAGGTGCTGACCGACGCCGGCAGATAGGTGTATGCCTCAGGATCTCCTGACACGAATCGCCCGACCCGCGGTGGAACGTTACGCATCCACCATCCGATCACCGGTGCCATGGGCCCGCGCGGACGCGAAAATTCCAAGACCAGCAACTCACCCCCGGGACGCAGCACTCGCGCGAGTTCGCAGAGGCCAACATCGAGGTCAGCAAAATTTCGCACCCCAAAAGCCACGGTCACCACATCCACCGATTCATCTGCGAACGGCAGGCAGAGGGCGTCGGCTGCACAGAGAGGCAAAGACCGCTGACCGGCCGAACTCTTGGCCCGCGCTTCGCGGAGCATCGGTATACAGAAATCGGCGCCGAAAACCATCGTCCCGTGGATCGCAAGGGCGAGGTCTCCGGTGCCAGTGCAGACGTCGAGCACGCGCTCGGGACGAGCGGCCGCTACGCGCTTTGCAACGGTCTTTCGCCAGCTCACGTCCCGGCCAAGAGAGAGCACCCGATTGAGGAGATCGTACCGGTGGGCGATGCGCCCGAACATCCCTCGGATCTCGGAGCTCTGCTTTGACAGCAGCTCCTGTCGCATGGCGCGAAGAGTAGCACGATGCTTGATGCTCGATGCTTGATGCTTGATGCGACAGAAGAATCAATCCTCTCTCGTCGGCGTCAAGGGGCGAGAGGGCGGATCGATTATTGAGCATCCAGTATCGAGCGGGTGTGCGGTCAGGGGTTCCCGAGCGCGTTGCGGAGGGCGACGAAGGCTTTATGGCGGTGGGAGATGAGATTCTTCTCTTCCTCGCTCATCTCGCCATAGGACCGGCCCCCGCCGTCGGCCGGGATGAAGGCGCTGTCCCAACCGAAACCTCCCGCACCCCTCGGACTCGGGGCGATTGAGCCCTCCACCACCCCCTCGCCAAAGACTTCAACAGACCCGTCGGTCGCGCAGATCAGGCAGCGTGCCGTGGCGCGACGATCGTCGAAACAGCCAGAGATCCTACAGATGCCTTCGCGCCCGACGCTCACCAACAACCACCGAATCAATGGACCCGGGAAGCCTCCGAGACCGGCCAGCTCAAGACTCGTATCCTCCACCAGGACCGGCCGCTCAAGATGTTTCCAGGCTGCCCTTGCCTTGTCACGCACCACCTCTTCGAGGTCGAGCGTCTGCAGTTCTGGGAGGTCGAGTCCGCAATGATCGAGCGACCGACCAAGGACTGCCTCGGCCTCGCGGAGCTTGCCAAGGTTGGATGTGACAAAGACCAGATCCTCGAGGCGCACTAATTCTCCGCCTCAACCATCTCGATCTCCTCCGCAGCCAGGCGGAAAATGTTGATCTTGCGGCTCAGGCCCTTGAGCTGGACCGAGCCCAGGGGTTCGGTTGGGAAGAGATCGGCCACCGCCGCCTGGGTTGACTCTCCCAAAACGATGGTGCCGGGCTTGGCAACATGTTCTTCGAGCCTGGAGGTGACGTTGACGGTGTTGCCGAGCACCGTGTAATCGACCCGGGTGGCCGAGCCTATGTCGCCGACCACAACAGGACCCGAGTTCACCGCAACACGGACCTCGACCCGGTCGTCACCCGCCGCCTCGCGCTCAGTGTTCCACTCGTCGAGTGCGGTCAGAAGCTCCAGTGCCGAGCGAACCGCTCGTTCAGCATGATCTTCTTGAGGTAAAGGTGCGCCGAAGAACGCCATCACCGCATCACCGATAAATTTGTCGAGTGTCCCGCCATACTTGAAGATTACATCAGCCGCGATCGAGAAGAACTGATTGAGAAAGGCAGCCACATCCTCCGGTGGCAGAGTCTCGCAACGGGCGGTGAAGCCGACGATATCGGCGAAAAGAATCGAGGTCTCGCGCACGGTCACTGTAGCGCGCTCATCCCCTGATTCCGACAGGACCGCCTCGATCACTGCTGGAGAGTGGTAACGCTCGAGACGGTCGCGGGCCTGCCGTTCGCGACGGATATTTTCGTTCAATCGAGCCCTTTCGATAGCCACCGCGGCGTAGTTCGACAAAGCGGTCAGGAGATCGAGATCGGAGGCGGAAAAGGACCCCACGTGCAACGGCGAGTCGACATAGATCACTCCGATAACCCGCTCGCGATGCCACAGTGGTGCACACATAGCCGAGCGGATCTGATGAATACGGACACTGCGTCCAGCCTCGAAGCGCTGGTCGGCTTGCGCGTCGTGGGTCAGAATCGCCACCTGCTGTTGCGAAACCATATCGAGGATCGTGCGCGAAATCGGAACCTCGGCATCTTCACTCACTTGAGATTCGCGAACCCGATTGAGCTCGAGTTGGGGGTTGCCGTCTGCATCGAAAAGCACGATGAAGCCGCGATCGACCCGCAGTTGATCGAAGACGAGATCCATCACTTTTTCGAGCACCGGATCGAGCTCTTCGACCTGGATGAGGACTTTTGCCACCTGGGCAAGAATCTCGAAGACCCTTTCGCGGGGACCGATCTCCTTGGAGATCTCCTGCGGTTGACCCTCGAGTCCGTAGTCCTGGTTGAACTCCGACAGAGGCCGCAGAAAAGTGGCCGATGACAAACCCCCGGTGTCGCTTGCCGCCTCTTCCACCCTCAGTTCGAAGCTTCCAACGCCCAGGAGATCGCCGAGCACAAAAGCACCGGAGGCGACGAATTCCTCGTTGATTCTGACGCCATTGGTGGATTCGAGGTCCACAAGATGGAGTTCACCATCGTTCTCTTCGATCCGGGCATGATGCCGCGAAACCGAAAAGTCCCTCAGCACAACATCATTGTCGCTTGAGCGGCCAAGCGTTAAGCCGCCCCGCACCGGAACTCGATGCGAAACGCCGCTATCTTCGAAGACCAACTCCATCATTTGCACTCATTGTACCGTCGCTACGATGCCTTTCAGCAGTCGAACTATGGTTCGCGCTTTGAGATCTGATTCCGCATCATCAGTTTTTCGGACTGTACCAAGAGGAAAGCTCATTCCTCCGCCGCCCATTGTCTTCGGTGTCAGGCCGAAGAACGGAGAGCTCGTACCATGGTCCCCCAGAGGCATAGAGCCGCCGAGCCGCTAAAGCCCACCACCGTGAATTCGTGCCATCGAGCAGAGCGAGCCATAGCCGATCGGAACCCGGGCCAAGAGGGTCCCTGTTCTTCGCTCCGAGAGATCTCAGGTTTTGGTACAAGACTGCTTCCCCGTCCAGCTGACAATTGTTGTTCCTCCACTGGCGCACCTTCCCATCGAGGCGTCGTAAAGCATTGTCGACCAGAGACTTGCCCCATCCCTTATGCTGTCCCGTTGGGATTATGAGGAAGCGGCTCACGCTTACCGCCTCGATGAGTTTGAGGAGCGCGATTCGGTTGTTCCTATCTTGCGACTGCTCGTAGGCCGTTACCAGCAGGTCGAGGTCTCCGACGTCGAACACGCGCTCTGCGGCCTTGAAGCAATCGTCCGGTGATCGAATCAGCTTGATGCCGATGTAATCGGGCAGCGATGCCCCCTCCTGGGCAAGGGCCGACTGGAGCCAAATCTCCAGCAACGAGTGTCTGCGAAGTGTTTGCTGCACCCAACCCATTTCGCCGGCTAACGCCTTCAACGCCTTTTCGTCGATCGTGACACTGACATTTGGTGGACGATCCCCAATCAAATCCCTAAAACCGTAAATGGCCGCCTGGCGCAGACGTTGGGATTTCGCCTCAATCGCCGCGCGATAGGCGGGGAGCATCACAGGGTCGTGGTACACCGCTCCGCCGACCAGCAGGGCCACCCTCTGCTCCTCGGAAAGATCGCGGTCGCGCCACAGCCGCATGAGTTCGGTTGGGCCGGGCCACGAAGCCTTGACGTAGCGTTGAAAGTTCTCGCGCACCCGGGTGTCGAAATATCTTCCGGGGAAATCCATCACCGCCGCCGCGGACAACGCCGACCCACTGAGCGCGGCCATCAGGACCACTGCAGTCACCACCATCGCCCGATCCCCCATTCCATGCGAGGATACCCGCAATGGTGCATCGAATGAAGCTCGAGGTCGCCTATCATGGTCTGTCGTTCCACGGCTGGCAGAAACAGCGTGACCAGAGGACGGTGCAGGGCGAACTCCATAATGCGCTCGCTACGCTTTTTCGAGGCCGTGGGGTTTCGGTCGTCGGCGCGAGCCGTACCGATACCGGGGTTCACGCGGCTGGGCAGGTCGCACATCTCGATCCTCCCGGCTCAATTCCCCCGGAAGCACTGATTCGTGGCCTCAACTCCAGACTTCCTCGGCAGATCCGCGTGCTGTCCGCTCGCCCCGTCGCCACTACCTTCCACGCCCGCAAAAGCGCTTTGGGAAAGCTCTATACCTACCGCGCCCGATGGCGGGAGCCAAGACTTCCGTGGCTCGAACCGCGCTCGGCCGCGGTGAAGGAGATCTCGGATTCCGCAAACTTTTCTGCCGCCCTCAACCTGATGGTGGGACGACACGACTGGGCATCGTTCACGGTCCCCGACCCGGGAACCGAGTCAACCACACGCACCCTGTTTAGCGTGCGAATCCGTCATCGACCCGAAGGAATCGATATCGACTTCTTCGGCGAGGGTTTCCTGCGGTATCAGGTACGGCGCATGGTGGGGGCGTTGTTGGAGGTCGGCACGGGAGACCGAAAGGTGGATGATCTGAGGAATCTGATTGAAAAACCTCGACCCGGTGCGCCAATCCGCACCGCGCCCGCCCAGGGATTGTGTTTGGAGCACATCTACTATCGGAGCTGTCCCGCCGTCGCCGGCGTGCAGTCGTCGAAAAAGAGCTAAGGATTTTTGTCATGCGACCCTGTGGTAGACTTCCCAGCCCTGGTGTTCACTGTGATGCAGCTTCTTGATGAGATTGCCGAACCCGGCACCCGCGAACGCGAGATCCTGGAGCGAATCGATCCTGATCGCATGCCCCGCCACGTTGCCATCATCATGGACGGCAACGGACGCTGGGCAAAGGCTCGCTCGCTGCCTCGTGTCGAGGGCCATCGTGCCGGTATTCGATCGGTTCGAGAAACCGTGGAAACTGCAGCTCGCCTCGGATTTGAGGTGATTACCCTTTACGCCTTTTCAACCGAAAACTGGAAACGACCTCGGCACGAGGTGCTGACCCTGATGGGTTTGCTCAAGGAATACATCAAACAGGAGCTCAAAAACCTGCGCGCCAACAACCTCCGATTCCGTCCTATCGGTCGAATCGATCAGTTCGATAAGTCGGTGCAACAGGAGTTGCAGCGCGCCGTAGATGGCACTGCAGACTGCACCGGCACGCTCGTCCAGATTGCCCTCAACTACTCCGGGCGCCAGGAGCTGACTGATGTCATCCGTGCCGGAGTCACTGAGGGCGTCAACGGTACGCTCCACCCAGACGGGGTTAACGAAGAGTGGATCAACGACCACCTCATGACCAGCGGGTGCCCTGACCCCGACCTCTTGATCCGCACATCGGGCGAACAACGCATCTCGAATTTCCTGCTATGGCAGGTGGCCTACGCTGAGATCTACTTCTGTCCGGTTCTGTGGCCGGATTTCACCACGGCCGACCTGCTTGCCGCAGTCCTCGAATTTCAGCGGCGTGAACGGAGATTCGGCGGTCTCGCTCCGGACGGCAATGTCTTCACACCGCCCGGAGAGTCAGGGGCCACATCGTGAAGCGCGAACTGTTTGCGGCTGCCGCGATCCCGATCATGGTCGTTACCATCGGTTGGTTGCCTCCGTGGGGATTCCTGGCAATTCTCGGGGCGGCGGCGTTGCTCGCATGCGACGAGTACCTGAAGCTGGCTCGAGCCGCTGACATCGTGGTCGGACGATGGCTCGTCCTCATGTTGATAGGCTCACTTCTGCT
>Ga0224513_10000080_pt1 | contig 29129 bp, 20 predicted proteins | sample SF_May12_sed_USG_5_FD_169109 | JGI IMG/M metagenome (GOLD analysis project Ga0224513, IMG submission 169109) | Sediment microbial communities from San Francisco Bay, California, United States - SF_May12_sed_USGS_21 | ecosystem: Environmental > Aquatic > Marine > Sediment | place: USA... | reverse complement strand
AATTTCAGGTCATGTGTTTGATTACAATTGTAATCCCATATCAGGTGCAATAATAGATGTCTGGCAAACTGATTCAAATGGAGAGTATTACTTTGAGGGTTTTACACTTCGAGGAAAAATACATGCTGATGAGAATGGAATGTATAATCTTGAAACCATATTTCCTGGAAAATATTCTGAATCAGGGGTAACTAGACCTGCACATCTTCACGTAAAGGTTTCATCTCCCGAAGGAGAACCGCTTACAACACAGCTCTATTTTGCGGGTGATAAACACCATGATTGGCTAGTGGAGCCTTCCTTGATTTTAAAACTAAATGAAACAGACGGAATCAAATACTCGGAATTTGATTTTACTATTATCCCCTGATGTTTTTCTAGATGTCTATTCGTTTTTTCTTTTTTTTGCTTTACAAGTAATTATCAACGTCTAGTAAGAGGCAAAGATTTTACACTAATTTTTGAGTAATGATTTTGTTATTGAAAAGTAACCGAGTTTATTGACAATCTGTAAAAATAGAAATCTCCCGAATTACGCCTAAAAATCTGACGGTATCGTAAATACTAAATTCTGAAAATAATTTTGGTTCAAATCCACGGGGACTCACTCACCATTTTGGGGATAAAAATAGACGCAGATAGGCGTGAAAAAAGTCACTAAATTCTATTTCATGAAGAGAATTCAAGGATTCCGAAATGTTAAGAATTATGGTGACAGTGGATTTTTTTGGGAATCAGTTAGTTGATCTTTCCAGGAATCAGGTAGGTTTTGTACCCAGCCATTGTAAACATTTGGAATTGGCATAACTCCCTGTCCACCCATTCCATGTAATGCGACTATTGTATCATCAGATACAGTGCCAACATCAGGGTTTAGGAGAACTCTTCCTGCAATTTCAAGAGCATCCATATCAATTACGATTAGATCATTAGCGAACTTGCTGGAGACATATGCGTAATAACCACCATCTGATTTTGCACCAAATTGTGCTCCGTGACATCCTGGATCACATGGGAGAGTTTTTGCAATAAACCAGTTGTTAGGATCTGAACTTGATACATCAGTGATTACGATATTTGATGTCAAAGTGTTAGCAGTTACCATATATTTCCCATCAGGACCAATTGGAGTCTGAATTGGTAGTGCTGCAACATCACCTGTTGCTACAGGACCCAAATCGATACCAAGAAGAGAACCAGGACCATCATTAATGCCTACAAGGACAACCGGGTTATAGGTACCAAGAAGATTAATGTCTCTTTTGTGATCTCCATTTTCCAAGTCAACAACACTAATTGAGCTGCTAAGCAAGTTTGCTACTGTACCAAACTTGTCATCAGGAGTCATTGCAGTAGCAATTGGAATTATTCCAGTAGCAGTTCTGGAATTAATTGTTTCAGTATCAAATCCGTAGATTGTTGCATCATGTGTAAATGCATTTGGTGTAATCATAGTTTGCCCATCAGAGCTAATCCATTGTGCATGTGGTTTTGTAGGATCTTGGCCAAATCCTTGCGTTGCAATTATTCTATTTACTTCAGATGGTGAAGTTGTTGCCAATATCTCTACAACTCCTTCTTCACCGTTTAGTGCAACAGTAATATCATCATTGTTTGGTCTGGTCATTACGTGAGATGGCGATTCACCAACTTCAATTTGTGAAATTGGGGCACCAGTTATCCTATCAAATGTTGTGAGTTTGTTGCTAAACCACTCTGTTTGATAAATTACTGTTTGATCTTTATCGGTCCACATGTTGTGAGGATTGTTCATGTTATATTCTGGCAGAGCAACCTTTTTTGTAACTGACCAAGTTGTTGGATCAACTGCAGTAGCAGTTCCTGGCTTGGTCTTTGATTGGGTCTTTTCAAATTGAGCATTTACCCATACCTCTCCTACACCATTAACTGATGGGTCAAATAGTGTGTTGGTTACAGAAGCTTCATCGAAATAAAATTCCTGTAGGGCATCAAGGCTTTTGACTGCTACTGGTGCAAAGTTAGATGAATCATTCAAATCATCACCACCCAAGTAGATACTTGCCTTTACCGGAAGAGCTGGATAGGATGGATTCCATGTTGGATTAGTATAATCTCTCCAGTTTTCTGTAGCTGTTGCAACAAAGAATGTCTTTGCAAGTCTTAGTGCTAGATCAGAGCCGGTGGGAATTTGATAACCATTAATCAGAGAGAAGGTCTCACCAAAATCTAATAGTAGACCACCATCAGAGTCTGTGATGAATCCAAGTTGAGATGGCAATAGTGGATTATCGACTATAACTCCCTCCTCATCCAGTTTAATTTGAGTCGTTGGGTCATCTACAATTACTCCTGCAAACATGTATGGATGGACCTTACATGTGAAGACATAAAGTCCCGGGTCAGTTAGTTCTACTATTCCTCCACCTTTGTATGAATGGGTCTGATCAAATGGCATGTTACCTGCACCTGTAGGCCACATCAAGCTGGTTACAGAATGAACAGTATCTGTCTGACTCATTACAAAGTTTACATAATCACCTGGACGAATAACTTCAAGAGATTTTGTTACAGTTAATGGTGCTAGTGCATCAGCACGGGCACTCTTAAACCAGCTTCCTGGTTCATCAGTTATTTCAAATGTTACAATTCCTGGTTCTTCCTCAATATCTGGATTTAAAATTACATTGTAGGGACTTGCTCCTGGGTAACTGTCGTGAGGGCCATTTACTACATGGACATGACCATGCATTCCTGATTGCATATGTGGAAATACATGGCAATGATATTGCCAGATACCTTCTCCAACATCGGCTCCAGACTCTACAATAAATGAGTGTCTTGAACCATCGTTCAAAAGTTTTGTATCTATAATATGGTCATTTGTTGAAGACTCTACCCATCGGTGTGCATGCATGTGGAAGGTGTGATCGTCTCCTATGGCAATGACATGAAATCTTACCAGTTCATTTAATGTAGATGCAAGAGTGGGATTTGTCCAAAGAGGGATTTGTTCTCCTGAATTGAGTTCTTGTCCCCAAAACGTAGAGCCGACCATAAACAACACATACTCTCTGTTAAGGTCCTCTAGGTCTGCAGACGTTATGGCGCCTGATCCTTCTTCAACATACTTGCCAATTGAACCAGTTGGGTTAACTATGATTGTTCCAAATAATCCCAAGCTGGCATCATTTTTATTTTGATAGTGGAATGTTCCTGCATCTGATGCAGTGAATTTGTAGGTTTTTGAATCACCTGCAGCTACTTTTGCATTTGAATTTGATAATCCTGGAGCATTAAATCCAACTGATTTTCCAGAAATGTTGTTTGTTAGAGTCACCTCCACAGTATCCCCCTCATTGACAATTAATGTGGGTCCTGGAATTGTTGCAATCTCACTATAATCTGGAACATCTCCATCTCCTTGGATTTCATGAGATACCAGCTTGTATGCCTCTTGTCCATTTGGTAGAGTCTCTGCAGTGATTGCTATTGTATGGGCTGGGTTACCAGGCATGGCGCTTGCTGAAATTATTTTTGGTATTGTAGTCTGAATACTTGTTTCTACGGATGGTGCAAGTGAAGATCCAACTAGTGCTATTGATGTAACAAGTGCAAAAGCCATAACAAATTGTAATTTATTCATAAATCATCATCTCTCTGTTTTTGGAGTTGTTTATTGGACAAGCGTCAATTTCATGTCTTCCGTATATTCCGTATAATGCCATACTATGTTTCACCTCCTGTTCTTTCAAGGGAAGCTAGCATGAGAACAGCAGATGTTGAAAAGTTTTTTGTAATAATTTCAATCATTGATGAATATTCTTTACAAATTTCAGTTAATTCATCAAATGATTTTTCTGTTGGGTTTGTTTGAGTTGTTCTCATCTAACTTACCTAAAGTTACTTAGTAACAATCCTTTATTTATAGCAGAAAGGGAACAAATCTTTATCTTGTAACCATATCGTTAGTTACTATTTATTAGTAGGTAACTTTAGGTAAGTTTATAATATTTTCCAGTTCATGATGTCTATGGCAAACCCTTCATTAGAACATATGATAAAAAATTGTCCTGTAGATAATACATTCAAAATAATAGGAAAAAGATTTGCATTCCACATAGTTAGAAACATGGCTATGAGAAATCAAACCAGATTCAACGAATTTTTAGGAACGATTGAGAATATTAACGCCAAAACTCTTTCATTGCGACTAAAGGAATTAGAAGAATCAAAGATAATTAAACGAACCGTGTATGACGAAGTTCCAATTAGGATTGAATACACCTTAACTGAAAAGGGAAAGGATCTGCAGGGAATAGTTGATCAGATGGCTGCATTTTCAATGAAACACTATCCAAAAACTGTATTCAAGGATGGAAAGAAGAGAAATTACAAACAGGTTTTCAGACGACCTGTTACTGTACTACACTAAATTTACTGGAAAAAAATGATTAGGATTAAACGGATTTATGAAGATTATTCCGATATGGATGGTTATAGAATACTTGTGGATAGGCTATGGCCAAGAGGAATATCAAAAGAACGTGCTAAGATAGATTTGTGGCCAAAAGAGATTGCTCCAAGTAATGATTTGCGAAAATGGTATTCTCATAATTCAGAAAAAGCAAAAGAATTCCAGAAAAAATACATCACCGAACTTGAGGGTAACTCTGATTCATTAAATGAAGTAAAAAAAACAACACGTGATCAAAAAACTATAACTCTTCTTTATGCATCTAAAGACCCTAATCCAATACATGCCACAGTATTACAGCAAATACTAAACGACTAAATTCTAATTCAATTCTTTAATGCAGTTCCTTGAACAACAGTTACCCTGTTTTCTTCAAGGTTTCGCGCCTGATTGAGCAATTTTTCTTTTGCAGTTTTCCCCATAAGTAGATGAAATCCTAGAGGTGGAGGACCAGAAGTTTCTGCCTTGTTTACCATCGCTTTGAAAAATTCCATTGATAGTTTACTTTTGTCAATCCATTTGTCAACTGCCAGATTGGATTTTTCGATTGCCTCTCTTGCTTCTTCTTGAGTACATAATGAGCTTAAGGAACCATGTTCTGCCCAAGGTGTTGGATAATGTGGTACGTTGTCTGTTCCAAATATGTCATGAAATACTAGTCTGCCCTTGGGTTTGAGAACTCGGCTTAATTCACTGTAAAATTTCTCCTTATCTGAAATATTCATTTGTGTATGTTCTGTCCAAACAACATCAAAACTATCTGAAGAAAAGGGAAGTTCCAATGCGCTAGCTTGTTTGAATGATGCCTTATCTGAAAGATTAACAAACTCTGTTAACTGGTTTGCAACATCAATGTATTCATCAGTAAGATCAACTCCCATCACAGAACACCCAAATTCATTTGCGATGTATCTTGCAGAACCACCTAGTCCACATCCCACATCTAGAACATGATGATGAGATTGAAGTTGAGCAAGGTTGGCAATTTCTATTGTGGATTCTTTTCCTCTTGTATGGAACTCATCGATTGGAGCAAGATCATTTGGTATTAATGATTGCAAATTTTTGCCAGAAGATTCAAGGCCTTTTAGGATAGAGTCTAAAATTCCACTAATCCCATAGTGGTTGCTAACTGCTTCATCATCCATGAAAATATTGAATGAAGAATTATTCATGAATGTTTTCCTGATTTGTGCTTATTTGCGTTAGATTTACTTCAAAATGGAGGGACAAATCCGTGGAGTCGAACTGAAATAATGAGTTTATCCCAACTAAGTTCAAATTTTAAACATTATGAGCAGCGTCGTATTTTTACGCACAAACTGGGGGGATTTCTATTATTTAAAGAACAAAATTTCAGTAGCAAAATTGAGAAATACTGATGCGCAAATAAAATTAGTTAAAATTGATAACCAGAATTAGATTTTAAAAAATTCTAGATCAGATTGGTTTTCCTTTGAACTGATAATCAATTATTTTATGAAATGTATTGTGTGATGCAATAACCGCTAGAGTGGATAATGCAGCCCAGATGAAATTTCTAATTGTTATCAGTTCGTTTGGCTTGTCAATTATCAGCGAGGTTTGAAATACGACATAAAAGTTGTCAAAGAGCCAAAAGGCCAGAGTTATCCATGACAATACGCCGCCTATTAGAAAACCCAACCTGGTTTTGCTTTTCACGAAGATTATTGCAGCTATTATTGCAATATACCAAAGTACTCCTGCCAAAACCCACAGAGGCTCAAAGAGTTCAGACCGGTCATCTAGCCAATAATAGGTGGTTCCAACTAGAGCCATTGCAATTAATGATACAAGCAAAAGCTTTTGGTTAATCTTGAATCCAGTACGCTCTTCTCGTAGCGGAGCAGCAGGGGGATTTTCTCTTATTTCCTTTGTTGCAATATCAATTGCATCCCCTGACACATCATACTCCCAGTCAAATTTGAACCGTTTTAGATAGTGCAAAATCTTTGCCTCTAACTATATCCCCATACACGTTGTGCTGGGGTTAGGACAGGCCGGCGAAAATTAACGTGCCCGAAAGAGCACCCGAACAAGTTCTTGAAAATGACACCGATAAGAAAATCTAAAGATTTGATCAAAATTTTAGAATGTGAATTTCCATTCACCAATAAGCGATCAATCACAAATTATCTCATAAATGATTCAAGCCTCTAAAGATTCAGCAATAATCCTTTAAATTTGATTTAAATTTCTTTTATCTTGTGAGATTTGTAATCTTTGCACTTGTTCCATTAATTCTTTCAATGGGAATTGTACCTGCAATTCCATTTAGTGACGCTTCTGAATATTCTCAAATTTGTATTGACAAAGTATGGATTGAAAGTGCCAAAGGCAGAATTGCATGTGTAACTCCAACCACTGCTGAAAAATTAGTACAACGTGGATGGGGAAGTTTGTTATCTGACGATGTTATTGATGAAAACCAATCAAATACTGTATCTCTTGAACTTCCTCCATATCCTGATCAACCAGAAGTTCACCCTAACTTGCTTGCAGGCTATGACTATTCTAGTCCCCCTGCAGTACACAAAGTGACTGAAGGAGTATACTCTGCAGTAGGATATGATTTAGCTAACAGCATCATGATTGAAGGCGATGACGGAATCATAATTGTAGATACAATGAGTACATACGAAGATGCAAAAGAAGTCATTACAGAATTTAGAAAAATTACTGACAAGCCCGTTAAAGCAATAATTTACACTCATGGTCATCTTGATCATGTACATGGAACAGGTGCATTTCTAGAAGAAGGAGAAGACATTGAAATCTATGCACATGAAAGTCATGTTGATTTTTACATTAATGAAAACAGTGTACTGGGACCAATAGCTGCAATACGTTCAGGATTTGCAGGTGGAGCCTTTTTGCCTGCTGAAGGACCAGACAGATTCAACCTCGGTGTTTTGGCTCCGATGATTCCAGGGACAATAGCCTATGCTCCTCCAACTCAAACATTTTCTGATGAACTTGAAGTTGAGATTTCTGGCGTAAAACTAAAGATGGTTTTTGTAGCAGGTGAGTCTTCTGATCAGATTTACATCTGGTTGCCTGACAAGCAAGTTTTGTTAATTGGAGATAACATCTATGCAGTAGTACCAAATGTCTACACACTTAGGGGTTCAGTCTACCGTGACCCAATGAATTATGTCAACGCACTTGACAAGATGATTCCACTTGAAGCAGAGTATCTAGTTGCAAGTCATGTTAAACCAGTCCTCGGTAAGGAAAACGTCAGAGATGTCTTGGTTTCGACAAGGGATGCAGTACAGTACATCTATGATCAAACGATTAGAGGCATGAATCAAGGTCATACTGCAGATGAATTATCTCACATGATTGAACTGCCAGAACAATTGGATAATCACCCATGGCTTACCAAAACTCGAAACCAAGTCTCATCACATGTTAAGCAAATCTACTATGGAAATTTGGGATGGTATGAGGGCGATCCTGCATTTTTGACTCCTATTAGTCTAAAGGAAAAATCTGTAAAGATTGTCGAGGGATTTGGCGGAATGGATGCGACAAATACCAGTATACAAAAAGCCATTGAAAATGGAGAATATGAGTGGGCAGCTGAGCTTGGAGCATATGCAGTTAATTCAGATCCAGATAATGAAGATGCTAAACTTCTCAAAGCTCATGCATTGCGAGTCTTAGGACAGCGTTCAGATTCATTTGACATTAGACACTGGTCAATAACTGAAGCCAGAGTACTTGAGGGAAAAATTACCATTGATCCTAAAGCATTTACCCAAACAAGTCCTGAACAGATGGCCGAGCTTCCGATTGATAAATTAATCAGATTCCTGCCAACAAAACTTGATCCTCAAAAGGCAGCAGGAGTTGATACTGTTCTAGGAATTACTTATTCAGATATCGGTATGGACTTTACACTACATGTTAGAAATAGCATTCTTGCAGTAACTGATGGTGCACCAGACAATCCCGACATGTCACTTGTGCTTGATTCAGATACGCATAAGCTAATAGTTGGAGGTCATCTTGGAATTTTTGATGCAATAGAATCTGAACAGGTTGAACTAACTGGAAATGTTACTGATTTAGTTGATTTTCTAAATATGTTTGATAATCTAACTGTTCAAACACATGGAATTGGATAATTTTCTACACGGTGCATGAAATGAAATCACAATATCCAATTATTGTTGGAATCGGAATTATTGTTGCAATAATAGTTGGAGTTGTAATATCTTTAGATACAACACAATCTGCTGAAGTAATTATAGAACCAGAAATTTCTTCAGATGAAATAAAACAGATTACAGAAAAAGCATTCATCTATGCTTACCCAATGTTAGAAAATTACAAGACAATGTACAATGCTGCGGTGGATGAGTCATCAGAACTCTATGCTGCACCATTTAATGTAATTCATCACAATGAAGGATTATCCACTCCTGATGATACATGGGTGACTACTCCAAACAGTGATACCATCTATTCACGTGCATGGCTAGATCTTCGGGCAGAACCAGTAATTCTCACAATTCCTGGAATTGAAGAAGACAGATACTATACATTTCAGTTAACTGATTTTCATACAAACAACTTTGGATATCTAGGAACCAGAACAACTGGTAATGATGGAGGTATTTTCATGATTGCAGGTCCTAGTTGGAATGGGGATTTACCTGATGATGTTGAGATAGCTCATCAAGCAGAAACTGATTTTGTATTAATTTTAGGAAGAACCCAAGTCAAAACTCAAGACGATGTACAAAACGCTCTTGACATTATGGAACAATATGATCTTAAAACGTTAAGCGAACATCTCGGTAAAGCACAACCTGATGCTGTCCCTGAAATTGATTTTATTCCATGGGATGCACAAAAAGCTTACAGCAGTGAATTTGTAAATTATGTGAACTTAATTCTGACATGGTCAACAATTCATCCTTCAGAAAAACAACTGTATGATGAATTTTCAAAAATTGACATCTCGACTGGAAAAATAATAGAGTTTGATGAATCACAAAAAATGATTATGGATGAGGCAACTAGTTCAGGTTTAGAAACAATTACTAAAAATATTCTGGAGCAAAAGTTTGGAAATGGATGGTTTATACCAGAATTTTTTGGAGATAGGGAATTTCATGGAACCAATTTCTTGAATAGATCAACTGGAGCACTATATGGATTATATGGCAATAACATTGAAGAGGCCCTTTACATTGGAGGCTTGATTGATAAAGATCAAAATATCCTTGATGGAAGTAAATCCAATTATGTCATCAAGTTTACCGAAGAGCCACCAGTACGTGCATTTTGGTCAGTAACAATGTATGATCAAGAAAACAGACTGCTGGTAGAAAACCAGATTGATAGATACCTCATCAATTCCATATCGGACTTGCAAAAAAATGAAGACGGCTCATTTGTTATTTATGTTCAGCATGATTCCCCCTCTGAAGATAAACAAAATAACTGGCTACCTGCCCCTGATGGACCCATCTACATGGTCTATCGTATGTATCTGGGAGATGAAACTATAATCAATAGAACTTTTGATCCGCCAGTAATAGAGAAAGTAGAATGAGTGGGATTTGAGAGTCAAGATTTTCTTACAATCTGTCTTTCTTGTATTGCTTACAATGGCAATTTCTGAATCTTTTGCAGATGAACAAGTTCCAGCGTCAGTGGTTGCAGTTGAAGGTGATCCATATTATTTCTCTGAAGGCGATTTTGGAATCAAGATTCTGAAATACTTTGATCGTTCTCTTGAACCTTATCTTGTTTCAGGAATTACAACTGACCAATCAAGTATCAAAGAAATCTCAACAGCATATGAAAAGTTAACTGAAAATATCAAACAAAAAATTATTGTATCTGATGAAGATAGAGGGGCAACTTTTGTAGTTACTTTTTCTGGTGGTGAAATCAGTACACCTCAGACATTTACGAGTTTTTTAAAATACACTCATCTTGAATTTGATAGGGGAAATCCACTGGTACCAAAGAATCAACAGTATCTTAGATATGGACTGGAACTTGAATCATTACCAAGCAAGGACAAGGAACCATTTTACAAATTTCTTGTAGGCAAATATATCAATGAATTTTATTCTGCAGAAAAATTCGATGTTACAGTTGATATTCTAACTGGTGATGGCCATACTTTGCAAAAATGGAAGTATTCAGATTGTGAATTAATCAGTTATTTTCCATTTCTTGATGAGAACCTTGCCAAGCTAAAGTTTGTAGGAGAATTTGTATCTGAGATTCGAGAAAAGTCTTCTTTTGAATGCGATGGATTTTCAGTTGATTTTGAACTAGAAAAACCCAACAAAATATCTCAAGACATACTCAAATTGTCTGATTTTGTGCCTGATAATGCCCAAAGAGCAACCTCCTTTGCAGTCACTTTCTCGGGAGGAGAGATTACGACACCCCAAACATCATTTACTTTTTCAAAATTTGTTCCAGTGGAATTAGATGAATCATTACCAATTTTGCTTCAGGGTTATACGATAGATGACAAGCCCCAATTTACTTTGGAATCGCTTCCAAGTAATGACAAAGAACAATACTATCAATTCATCAGCACATATCTTAATCCTGGAAAGGAACCTGAACCATTTGATGTTGCAGTTGATCTAGTAACAGGAGATGACACAGTATTGCAAACATGGATGTACTCTGATTGTGACGCTACAAACTATGTATTGTTTTATTTTGAAAATTTACTTTTTTACAAATTCAAACAAACCTATGGTTCTGAGATTCGAGACAAGGCATACTTTGAATGCAATGGCATTGAATTCTTGACTGAATCAAAGATTTCTAAAAATCAAGAAGATACTCTATCAAATGTTTCTGTTCCCACTGATGATCAACGGGCTCAAGTATTTGTAGTAACTATGGAAGGAACAGAAATCTCTCCATCAAAGACATCATACGCTTTTACAAAATTTGCCCACATAACAAATGAAGATCTTCGCATATTGCTTCCAAATGCACCATTTAATGAAACACCAAAGTTCTATCTGGAATCTTTGCCAAACAAGGACAACGAATGGTTCTATGATCTTGCAAGTAAATACATCAACCCTGGAAAAATACCTGAACCATTTGAAATCACAGTTGATGTGTTAACTGGAGATGGTGATGCATTGCAGACATGGGAATACAGCACATGTCAGGTTATTGATTACAAGGCAATTATTGCGGACAGTCTGATTACCCGAATGTTTACAGAGCAATTCCAGCCTGAAATTAGAGATAGAACCATCTTTGAGTGTGCAGGCATCTCTCTAGTTCCACAATTAGAAGAGCCTCTTGAGCCAAAAACAACTAGACCTCTTGATTTTGTTCCCAAAGATGGAGACAGAGCAATGGCATTCACTGTTGAATTTTCAGGAGGAGAATTTGAGAGACCGCTTACAATCTACACCTTTGATGATTTGGAATTTACTGAAAAACAAAGAGGTGCTGCAACTCCGTCTAATTTTGAGCAGTTAGAATATGGTCTGGAATTGGGCTCACTACCTAGTAAAGACAAGGAAGAATTCTACAATTTGGTTGCAGAGTATTACAATCTTGGAAAAGATCCTGAGCCCTTTGATGTCAAAATAGATCTTCTTACAGGCGATGGAACAATTTTACAGACATGGGATTATTCCAAATGCGACATTGCAGACTATCAGACATTCCTGTTTGATAACTTGTTATTTTACAAAGGTCATGGTGGACAGGGGCCTGAAATACGTGACAATACCGTTTTTGACTGTGTCGGATTTGCAGTTGACTTTACAAAAAGAGATTCCTCAGAAGGAATACAAAATTTTGTTCCATCCTATGAAGACCGACCAGTGATGTATCTTCTTCATGTGTCTGGCGGGGAGCTAACGCAGACAAGAAGTACTGAGCTGACTCAGAAATTTAACTCCATGGGCAATCAGCAATTTCTTTTAGAATCCTTACCCAACAAGCATCAAAAGACAGGTTATGATTTTATCAGTAGATATCTTAACCCTGGAAAAGTTCCAGAATCGTTTGACGTTAAAGTTGATATGATTACAGGCGATGGAACTATTCTTTATTCCATTGATTATTCAAGATGTGCAGTTACAAATTATACAGTACATCTCAATGAGAACATGGGATATAACAAATTCCTCCTATCAATGAAATCAGAAATTCGCGAAAAAGGAATCTTAGATTGTACAAAAGCCGATGGAATAATACTGCCAGAAAAATCTCAATACTCTCGCTGGCACATTACGCCAAAGACGCAAAGTGACATCGGAATGCCTGCAAACGAAATAGTCTGTAAAGAAGGTTTTGAGCTAATGATACGACTGCCATCAGGCACTCCTGTTTGCATTACCGAAGAGAGTATTTCAAAACTAGAGCAAAGAGGATGGGAAAGACCACTTCAAGATGACATAGTTTCCTCTAAAATCAGACCTATTCTTCCAACAAATGAAGAACGTGCAATCTCATTTACAGCTCATTTCCAAGGAACTGATATTGCACCGCCACAAACATCTTACACATTTTCAAAATTCTCACCAATTACAAATGATGAATCCATAATTTTGAAACCTGACAATCCACTTGATTCTTCAAGTAAGCAGTTTTACTTAGAATCATTGCCAAGCAAAGATAAACAATGGTTGTATGACCTTGCAAGCAAATACATCAACCCTGGAAAGATTCCAGAACACTTTGAGGTAACAGTTGAGGTAGTTTCTGGTGACGGTACAATTCTACAAACATGGGAATACAGCAAGTGTGAGATTTCAAATTACGATATTTACCTAGATGATAGTCTGCTTAATTACAAATATCATGAAAGATGGCAATCAGAAATTAGAGATAGAACTTTCTTTGATTGTAGTGGTTTAGAATTTACAACATAAGTTTAATGCATATTTACTTAGAACAGTATTTTAGTTCATAATCAATCGTTTTTCAATACAGAAAGAATTTTGATTTTAATCTTATCTGTGATATTGTCATATTCCTCATTCTTGATTTTTTCTTTTATTGTCCATAGAGTTGTTCTAGTAATTCCAATGTCTTTGACTTCTTTTGGTTCTAAAGCCAAAATTCTATCGGTATTTTCTTTAAACTCCCTATCTACTCTTTCAGGGTCATCATAGAACTCATAGCTGAATTCATCTAATCCAAATGGCTCATTGAGAACATCACTCTCTTTTCCGATATGCTGGATATCACCCACAATCACGTGTTTTCTCTCTAAAACTCCGATATCTCCATCAAACTTGGATTCAGGGTGCCGGATATACTCATCAAATGTGTCCCAAAATGACTTCCAATACTCTTTCCCATGCATCTTTTTGGAATCTTTGCTGTTATAGTCTACAAAGTCACTGTGAGCCGCTTCCCTCAAGGATTTTCTAAACGGTGCCAAAGGCTTGACTTGTTGCTGTGTTTCCTCGTTTGTAATGTTGCCAAACCCAACTATGCAGAAATTTGATGGCTTTATCTGGGAATGGTAATCCTTTCCCTCATTGAATTCACGGATTCTGTTTAGTATGACTGGGGTAGATATTGCCAATTGCTGGATGGCAAACTTGTCTTCGTATTTTTCATAGAGTTCTTCAATTGTCTTCTTTTTGTATTCTAGATCAAGAATATCATTCCAGATTTCAATATGCCATTTTGCACCCTTGCCGTCAGTTTTCTCATAGTTTGTTATCGGGTCTAACAAATGCCCCAACCCGTGTGCGGAATATTTCTTTTTATCTATAATGATTTCTCCTGTCTTTTCATCTATTGTATACAGACAGTATCTTTTTGCAGATATTCCGTATAACCAAACATTTGATTTTTCAAGCTTGAAAATATCTGCATCAAAATCATAGGGGTTCAAATCTGCAAAGAAGTCCTGTACTTCTTTTGTGTATTGAGGTGGAATTGCCATAGAGTCCGTATCACAATATGCGTGAGTAACACCATGTCTTGCCAGTAACACTTCAGTTGCAGCAAGCAATAACCTTGAAGCAGACGTGATTGACACAGCAATTATTGGATTAAACATGAAACCTGGTTTTTCAATCTTGTCTTTCTTTTGTTGAAAGTTTACAAGACCATGCACATCAACAGGTATCTGATTTCTGTCTAGTGTGGTAATCTCTACAAATATTCCATAGCTGATTGCATTTGCTATTATCTTGATTATCTGCTGCTTTCTGTCCCAGTATTCATATTCGGGGGTTTTTTCTTTGTATTTGGCACGTTGTGTCTTGTGCTGTTCCCTGTATTGAATTAGTTCCTTGAACAAGTCCTGGGAGTACGGGTCTATCTTGATGCCGTGAATGTCAATTTCCTTCAGACCTTTTTGTGGAGGACCTGCAACAAACTTTAACGCTTTGAGAATCTTTGGAGTCTTTCCAGTGTATAGTTTTGAGGCTATGATGTCTGCCAAACTGTACCAGAGAGGAATCTTGGATGTTACAGACGATATTCCAATATTCCAGGCGTGTTTATCTCCATATTGGGCCCTAAGGGGTAGTACGTCACATTCAGGCATTATCTGAACTATGGCATGAAATTGCTTCCAGTTGTCTTTGTTCTGAAGGTCTTCAAGTGTGAATTTATCTACAAAATTTCTAATCTCATCTGTTGCAACTTTGTAATCAATACTTTCAGCAATTACAAACTTCCAAAGATCTTGCAGTGTGCAAACTGTAGGATACATGCTAAGAAAATCCAACAAGTCAACCTTGGTCGGAGTCTTTCTGATTTTGCATTCTGTTCTTCCTCCAAAATAACCAGTCATTATGTTTCCGGTTATCTCATCTGAGAAATCTGGATTTTTTTCTTTAAATGACTTCATCTCCATCTGCTTGAGAAATTCCTTTCCTATTGATGCAGGAGTGTATGCTTTTGTAATTGGAATGTTTAGTTTGAAAGTTTCAAATTCATCTTTTACATTTTTGTAAAGAGAATGTGTTGCATTGACATCTGCAATACAGTAGTCTATGTGCTCGGGCGTTACCTTTCCATATTCCTTTGTCTCTTGTTTTTGATATTCTGTTTTGTATGCCTTACATGCAGATTCTAGCGTATGCTTTTCATCAGTCAATGCATGAACTGACATTCTAAGATCAAGAAAGTTTCCCCTAAAGTAATTCTCATTATTTTTTAACTTGTATTGTTTCTGAGAGTCAACGGTACTTCCCCAATTAATAAAAGACAAAGTAGAGGACACATGATTAATGATTAATCTGGGATAGCGTTTCTCCTCAGAGATTACCATTGAGAATCCTCCCTGGTTTGCGAGTTTGCCTTCGGTTGCCCTTAGTGCAATTCTTGTAATGTCAAATGGGAGATTAAATCCAACACATAGAGTCTGTAAATCAAACACTTCAGAAAGAAACAATTTTCTGAACTCATCAAGAGTGTAAAGTTCAATGTTGTTTTGACTGGAATAATTTTCCAGAATTTGTTGTTCTTTTGGAGTCACTATGACAGGATCATAAAAGATTCCAGAAACCTCCGGTCTACTGTTTTCATAAATGGCAAAGTGACCAAAGGTCATATTCTGATACAAGTCGGTTCTGGTTTCAATATCAAACACCAAAACTCTCTCAAATGACAAATGATTTGCAACGTTACTACGAACAGGCCTCTTTTTGCCATCTGAGACAGGAATGGTGTATGCGCGGATGGCAGCGATTTCCTTCTCAGTCATGTTATACCGCACCTGAAAGCATCTGGTCTGAAATCCACCTCAAATTATTGGCCACTAGCATCAACAAGTCAGATATCCCCCTCAAAAGAAATGCCATCTTTATCTTCTTAGGTTTTTCCTCGTCATACCATCCTTCTGGCCAACTTTTCATTTGCTTTCTTGATAGTCTTCCATGACAGTTGCGGCACATTGATACGATAACGTCACTGTTTGCCTTGGCTCCTGCATGATGTCCCTCCATATCTAATGGATGGTCATGTCCACATGCCAAGCAATATCCTTGCCCAGCAATGAATTTGTCAATCCATTCTTTTTCTTCTTTTCGTTGTTTTATCTCATCAAAGTATTCTGTTTTTTTCATCTTTCTCATTTCCCCCCATATATTGAGAAAAATTCGGGTTCTTCTCTTCTTTGTGCAATATCTTGTAACTTTTTCAAGTTTGTCTCAAACTTGTGCATGTTTCCTTTTGCATCTTTGATGAATTTATTTTCAAAGATCTTCATTGCATCTGTTTGTCCTTGATTTAGCATTCTGCCAACTGCTCCATGATATCTGGCAATTTCTGCTGCTCTCTTGTTGCCTCTGACCTGTATCCAAATTTCTTTTCCATTTTGGTACATCCTAATTTTTCTTGGCAAGTTATCATTTTGTTTTGCAATAATCCTGCTTGACCTTTTTTGAATAACTGAACCAAGATGACGTTTGACTGTTTTGGGAGAAATGCTGACAGTCTTTGATGCTTTTGTCAGAGACATTTTTTGTTTTCTCATCAATTGCAACACTTCAAGGGAATCTTCGTATTTTGAAATTTGTTTTGGACTGAGTTTATCCAGATCCTTTACTCTTCTCTTGTTATTTGAAGAAGAAGGAGAAGATGCTTTCTTCATTGTTCTTCTACCTCCTCTTCTTTCTTGTGTGGTTTTACAATGAGTTGATTATTGTTTCCCATTGCAAGTTCCACATAGTCACTTGCTTCTAACCCGACAGCCTGTAGCCAAAAAAGAGGCAAGGAAATCAAGTGACTGTAGTCTTTCTTTATCACCTTTCTTAGGAGGTTGTTTGTTTTGTTTTTCATTGTACTTTATAGGAACATAAACTTGGAGTTAGCGATTATTTTTAAATTTCATATACCTATTAAAATAGCCTATTCTAGGCATGAATCAAAGAATTAATATCTAAATTATAATAACTAATACCTAAGTGAAAGACATCCAAAAGAAAATTAGATTAAACTATACTGTAAATACAACTAAGAAAAGAACCAAGGGACAAAACTTTCCACCATATTACATTAAACTTGCCATTATGATATTCATCACAGGAAATCATGAAAAAATTACTTCTGATATTAAATCATATTTAAAAAAAACATTCAACATAAGAGAAGCAAGAGGAGTAAGAAGGCATCTTTCTGAATTATGTGAAACTGGATATTTGAATCAAAAGTCAACTCCTGGCATGGATAACAGATATTCTTGGAAAAATAATGATTGTGAATCATTTCAAAATATAGTAAACCTATTTTCTAAAAATTCAGAAGCAGTACAAGATATATTAAAAACATATTATAAAATGAAAAAAGAGAAACAGGGTTTTGAAAGAAGACGAGAACAAAAACTAATCAAGAGTTACATTCAGTATGACGTCGCTAAAATTTGGTACAGTACAAAATACACAGAATCCTTTTTGAGAAAAAAATCACTAGTTTATTTTATGAACAAGGCATATAAAATTTGTAAAAATGATCAGGTCTATATAGAATATCTTGGAAATAAAATTAAAAATACAAAATCAGTATTTGAAGCAATCATTCTAGAAGGATACAGTCATGAAACGATACTAACAATGATGAAGCATTCACCAAATCTAGTATATTTTATTGCAAACCTTGATCAAGAATATAAAAAAATGACTATCAACATGAACAAGCGAAAAGATCTTATCTTTCAAATGGTTTTAGAAGACATGTTTGTAGGCTCATTTATTTCTCATGGGGGTAATGGGGTTCCTTTTTGCACCGTCAATGAAATTCGTTCAAATGGAAAAGTTTTAGGAATTAAAATGGAATTACAATCAACATTGAATATGAAAGGTGGAGGCTGGAAAAATGCAGAAGAGGAATTCCTCAAAAAATGAAGTCTTTACTGATACACGGATTTGGAACATCAATTTACGTTGAAAAAAGAAAACTAACGGTATACAACAAACTGGAAAACAAAAAAGAAGAGTTCTATCCGCACAAAATCGCATACGATGGAATAGTCATAGATGGTCACACGGGCAACATTACGTTTGAGGCCATGCGATGGCTCATGAAACACAACATCAACTTGACTTTATTGAACTGGAATGGTCAGATCTTAGCAAATACCATGCCTGAGCAGCCAAAGTCAGGCAAATTACGAATAAAACAGTATGAGAAATACCTTGATACTGAGACTAGATTTGAAATAGCCTCAAACATGATACATGCCAAGATTGAACAATCACTCAACCTGCTTGAGGAACTGTCAAAATATCATGAGATTAAGGATCTCATCAAGATCAAGGGATTATCACACAAAGATAGAATCCTTCAAATCCACAAAAATTTGGAAAAACAGGGCATTTCAAAATCAATTAAACAACTAATGACATGTGAAGGACAAATCGCTGAATCATACTTGGGAATAATGGTTGAGATATTCAACAAATTAAACCCTGAATTTCACTTTACTGGAAGAAAAGACAAGACCAACTCTAGAAATTACAATGCTTCAGATGAGATAAACGCATTGTTAAATTACGGATATTCTATACTGGAGTCAGAAATCAGAAAGACAATAAACTCTGTTGGTCTGGATTATTCCATCGGGTTCTTGCATGAGATTAATCGTAGCCACACACCACTTGTTTACGACCTCCAAGAATTATTTAGATGGATTATTGACTTGTCAGTCATTGAATTGTTAGAAGAACAAAAAATTAAGAAATCTGATTTCATCATCACTGAAAACTATCACACAAGACTACGAGAAAACGCTGCAAAGATGCTAATTGAAAAGATAAATCAGAATTTTAATCATAAAATACAATACAAAAACAACAAGAGGTATTCGTATCAAAACATATTGCATGATCAGATACAACAACTTGCTAACCTTATTTTGGAAAAAAAGAAAGAATGTGAATTTAATATCCCTAAAATGAAAATTGAAAGAAAAGATAATCTTGAATTAAGAGAAAAGATTTTGAATATGACTTCTAATGAAAGGAAACAATTGGGAATCAACAAATCAACATTATGGTACATCAAAAAGAATCTGACAAAAGGAAAAACAGTGAGTATCTATGACAAGGTTATTTCAAAAATTCAAACCGTTCAGTAGTGTTCACCAAAAACTTTTTGAATTTGCTTCCAAAATTTGAGTCTCGGCACATGGTTTTCCCGAGAATATGGAGTCTCGGTACATGGTTTTCCCGAGAATATGGAGTCTCGGTACATGGTTTTCCCGAAACTGAAGATTTTTTCCCGAGAGGTTCCCCGAGAGTTCTGAAACTTTCCCGAGAGATTCCCCGAGAGATTAGAGCCTCGGAAGCGATTTCTTCGAAACTTTCTTGATTTTCCCGAAACTATTGTCTCGGAACTGTATTTTCCCGAAACTATTGTCTCGGAACTGTATTTCCCCGAAACTATTGTCTCGGAACTGTATTTTCCCGAGAGATTCCGAGAGTTTTCCGAAACTATTAGAATTGTTCCGAGAAATAGATTTAGATCTTCCGAGAGTTTTCCGAAACTTTTCCGAGAGGTTCCGAGAGTTTTCCGAAACTTTCATGGTGTTGAGAGATTCATCTGAAACTATCACTCAGAACAAATCAATGAGAATTCAGAAAAAACAGGCATAGATACAGAACAAATAGACGATTTCTCAGAAATAACCCCTGAAAAAATACCCGAAAAAAAGCGATATCAAAGTCAAAGAGGTCAAGACAAGGCACCTAGACAATTAAACTACAATTCTATCATGAACTTGAAACCTTTCAAGTCTAATGTGGTAACTCTTGAAAGAGAGACAACCACTATGAGGTTATCTGATGATGAAGTCAGGATTATTGGACTTGTGTTGTTGATGACAATATGTTTAATCGCAGTCTGGAAAACAATTGATTGGTTAAAAGAACCTGTGGAAATTACAGAGTAGAAATTTCAAAAAATCATTATTTTGAGATAACTCATTACTTGTGTATTCTTAATTTAGTCTACAACAAGTTTTGAGTTAATCTCTAACCATTTCTTTTTTTTTAAACTCTTGAATTGACCTAAATTTCAAATTCTTCATGTCCATAATTGTTCTCAGTCTGTTGCATTATTACCGGGATTACTTTTTCAATTTCATCAATTGGGAAATTACATTTGAGCAATATCTTACGTACACCCATTCGAATTTCTGCCTTTACATTTTCTTGGTTTAACCAATCGATTTTTGTATTCTTTTTAACATAATCAGTAACCTCAACTGCAATTTTTTGTGCTACCTTGTCTGATTCAACAAACTTCTTTCCCATTGAAATAATATCATAAAATGCAATTTCTTCATCAGACAGTTGTAATTCTTTTTCTCTCTGTCTTTCAGCAGACAAGTCATTTGCAACTTGTTCAAACTGCGGAAATAGAGTATCAAAATCTTCAAACTTTCCATGGTATTTTGAAAGTGTCTTTTCGATTCTTTCCTGAAATGACTTTTGTTTTGTGAGATTTCGCTTGAGACGAGCCTTTATCGCATCATCTAGCAATTTATAGGCCAATTCGACCTTGAGATTTTTTTGAGGTAGACGTTTAATCTTCTCAATGTATTCCCTGTTCAAATCAATTTTTTGGTCATCATATACAATGTCATAAAATCGAATGTTCTTGTCAGCTGAGATTCCCTCCTCCATCAAATCTCTGATGGCATCTTCTTTTTTTGGAGGCGTGTACAGTATGCCTGCAATGGATTTGGACATGATTCTACGCATCATTTGGAAGAACCTAAGATCTTCTTCTACCTCCTGGCAAGCAGGATCGGGTGTACATACAGCATATGCCTTTGTGAGTTCTGCCACATTTTGGATGAATACTTTTCTTACCTCTTGGTCATCAAGAATTTCTTCGATTGCATCATCAAGGTAAGAGCCCTGTTTTCTTTCTTTGAAATTTTTATCAGATCCAATATCTACTGTGAAAAAGTTTAGCAGTTCCAAATGCTTGTTTTGCATATACATGACAATCTCTTCTGTTGGAACCATTGCACCTTTGATGTCAGATTCGTTGTATGAGCGGAATGCACGCTTTAGATCATCTGTAATTCCAATGTAATCAATTATCATTCCCTCTGGTTTGTCTTTCCATATTCTGTTTACACGAGAAATTGCCTGAATCAAATTATGGTCTCGCATTGGCTTGTCAATGTACATTGTATGTGTAACGGGTGCATCAAATCCTGTCAGATACATGTCACATACAATAAGTAATTCTAAATCATTTTTCTCATCTTTGAATTGCTTTATGAGTTCCTCTGTCTCCTGTTTAGTCTTGTAGTGTTCAGATACTATTTTTTCCCTTGTCTTTTTTTCATCTGATACATCGTCGGGTAATGTTTGTGCTGCACCAGATATAATACAAGTACATTTTGGAGCACCAGGGATTTTTGAAATTATATCTGCATATCTTGCAGCAGCTAGTTTTGTAGAAGCTGCAAGCATTGCTTTTCCTTTGAGCACCTTGTTTTTTTCTGTAAAATGATGTACCAAGTCCTTTGCAATGACATCTAGCCTGTCAGGATCTTCGAGCATTGTTTTGAGCTCTGACCATTTCTTTGAGAGATGCTCCACTACATCAGGATCCAATTCATCAGTAATCTTGTTAAAATCATCACCAATCATTTTATTGAGAAGATGTAGTTGTACCAATCTGCTTTGACAGGTAATTTCGACTGTGGCCCTGTCTCGAACAGCATCTGAGATTTTGTATGATGCGATTACATCTCCAAATACTTGAGTAGTGGATTTATCTTCTTTCTCAATCGGTGTACCTGTAAATCCAATTTTTAGGGCATTTGGAAGGGCTCTTTGGAGATTTTGAGCCATCTTCTTGTATTGTGAACGATGAGCTTCATCTGCGATTATGATGATATTCCTTCTCTCTGAAATTAATGGATATCTTGCCATACCATCTCGCTCATCTTGAGTTTGTTGGAATTTCTGAATTGTTGTAAAGATAATTTTTCCAGCAGGAACGGATAGTTTTTCTCGTAGGTCTACAATTGAATTTGCCTCAAGTATTGCAGTTTTAGGTTTTGGATATGGAAATCCTGCCACTTCAAAGAACTTGTTTAGCTGTTCATCAAGGTCTTTTCTATCAGTTAGTATTACAAATGTTGGATTTTCTAATTCTTTAATTTGAGAAATTACATTTGTGTATAGAATCATTGTTAACGATTTTCCACTTCCTGTCGTATGCCAGATTACTCCAATTCTATTCTCACCTTTTTTGGAGAAAACATCTAATGTTTTTACTACTGCCTTTTTTACTCCAAGGAATTGATGCTGTTGTGCAATTTTTTTGATTGTATTTTTTCCATCAGACTCATACTCTAAATAATTTTGAATAATTTCAAGTAGTGTTTCTTTGTTAAGCATTAGTCTCTGCATCATGTCTAGTCTGTTTGCAACTGTTTTGTCAGGATCTTCAGGATCATTCCAATCCGAAAATCTCTCAAAAGGTGCAGTTATTGTACCATATCTTGCATGTATCCTATCACTAATTATCAGAAATGCATTGTAATTGAAAATCCTTGGAATGTATCTTTGATAGTCTGTCTCTCCCAATTGATTAAATGCATCTACAATATCAGCTGATGTGCTGGTAGGATCTTTGTATTCTAAGAGAACCAGTGGTAGTCCATTTACAAAGATTGTATGGTCTGGTCTTTTTTGTTTATGTTGTAATACGATTAATTGTCGTACGGCTGCAAAATCATTGTTTTCGGGATTATCAAAATCAACTAATTTTATAGCATAGTATTTTGTCTGATCTTCAAGCTGATATGGCACTTTTACTCCAGAAAGAAGCATTTCGTGAAATTCTCTATTATTCTGAATGATTGTGGGATTTGAGAGTGATTTTACATGAGATATTGCCATATCATAGACGGTGTTAGGTAAATCTGGATTTAATTCTCGAATTTTTCTGCTTAATCTAGATTCTAAAATTACATCATTGTAGGAATTTCGTTCTAAATTGATATCTGTACCTTCTAATGTCTCATAGCCCAATTCATCGAATACTTGGTGAGCTGGGAGTTCTACTAGCTCAATTTCATTCATTTCGGAAGGAGTCATATTCTAATTTCTCCCGACATCAGTTTTGGAAGTAGAACGTCTAGAATTTTCGTTAAATATTTGATCTGTTCATTGTTTTTCCAAATATTGTAAAACAATGGGTCTATGATTTGATTAAACAAAATTATTTTTTTGGGGGGAGGATTAATTATTTTAAAAGTATGTACATCGTCTTTGTTAACTGCACCATATACAGTTCCTTCAGATTCAAATTTTTGCCACTCACCAAATGAATTTTTTAGAAAATAATAAAGAAAAGAACCATGATTATCATTCAATCTCAATGAGGCCAATCCTCTTCCAATACTACATCTTTCTTTAGCAACGTTGATTGCCGCTATGGGAGCTCTTACGGTGAATAAAATATCCTTTTTTTCTGCAAATCTTTTTGGAGATGTGCAATAAATTCGAGGAGTTGGAAAAAAATTACCAAAATCTGTTTTTCCTTGAAAAAAAATGACCCCTTCACCATTTTCATTGTAAGAAGAACCTGGAGGTGATTGACCCATGACAATTTTACAAATGTTTTCTAAAGATCTTACACTCCATCCTTTTGGAATTTTTCCAAGTTCTGAATCCTCAAATTCTGCTACTCCATCAAAATCAACAAACCATGATTTGAAGATTGTATGTGCAATTTCTTCTAAAATTTTATTTAGTTTTTGAAGATTTTCTATTTTATTATCTAAAGTTTCCAATATTCGTGAAATTTTTACTTGTTGAGTTTTTTCAGGAATTTCAATTTTCACATCATGAGCGGTATTTCGATTAAGACCTGGAACTGATGTGTCGGAATCCATGTTTTCTAAATTTAAAAATTTTAATAAATAAAAAATGAATCTTAAATGATAATTTTCCTTCTCTTCGATGTAAAACGTTGTATCTATTGGCCAACAAGGAATTTGAGAATAATGTATTTTGCCAATAGAACCTTTTCTCCCTATAATTATACATGGACCATTAAGAAATGATTTATCATGAAACCCAACAACACCATTTGAACCATATACTGGAATTTTCCCAATAATTCGTTTTTCCTTAGGTAGACCTTTCCCATAAACAAATGGACATACATCTCCAATTTTTGTTTCTTTGAATTCTTGGATTTGTTTAGATTTCAAATCCAATCTCCTTCAAGTTTTTGCGAATTTCTTTATCTAATTTCTTAGATTCTTCTGAAAGTTTAGCATACTCTGAAGTTAATCTTTTCATTTTATCTTCAAATGGTTCCCCATCATCTTCAATTTCCTCCATTCCCACATATCTGCCAGGAGTTAAAACAAAATTGTTCTTCTCAATATCTTTTATCTTGACCGCCTTACAATATCCTAAAATATCATTGTATTTTGGATATCCTTTTTCTCCAATAAATGAGCGATAAGTTCCTGCAATCTTTTCAATTTGTTCTGGAGAAAACTCGTTATGTGCCCTATCAACTTGGGTGAATATTTTCCTTGCATCAATAAACAGAGTCTCACCTTTTCTGCTTCGTGATTTTCCATCATTTTTATTTTTTGCAACAAACCAAAGACATGCAGGAATTGTTACTGTATAGAACAAGTTTGTTGGAAGTGCAACCATGCAATCTACAAGATCATCTTCAACAATTTTCTGACGAATATCCCCTTCTTTTCCACCAGCAGCCATCGAACCATTAGCTAAAACCAAGCCTAGTTTTCCATCTTTTTCATCCAGATGATGTATCATGTGTAGCATGAAAGCATAATTTCCTCCAGGTTTACCCTCACTAGGAGTTCCATATTTTGCAAATCTGATATCGTCTTTGAGTTTTGAATATCCCCATTCTCCCATGTTAAATGGCGGATTTGCTAGTATGTGATTTGCCTTTACTTTCTCATATGGATGCTCCAACAAACAATCTGCATTTGCAATATTTTTGGCCTCAATTCCACGCATTGTAAGATTCATCTTACAAATTCTCCAAATATCACTCTGAGATTCTACTCCATATACTGAGATTCCTTTTCGTTTTTGTTTTTCATTTTGATGGGCATTTAGAAATTTGTAACTTTGCACAAACATTCCACCTGAACCACAAGTAGGATCATAAATGATTCCCTCGTATGGTTCAATGATTTCTACAAGTAACTGTACAATGGATTCAGGTGTAAAGAATTCACCTCCTTTCTGGCCGAGTTTTTTAGAAAAATTTCTCAGGAAATATTCATAGATTCTTCCAAGGGAATCCTTTGAAATATCATATGTAGATATAGAATCAAAGGTTTCAATTAACTGTTGTAGATTTTGGTTTGGAATTCCAGAAGATGTAAATACTTTGGGTAATACATTTTCTAATTCAGGATTATCGTTTTCAATTTCCTGAATCATGTTGTCAATTTTGATTGCAAGGTTTTTCTCACTTGATACTGCTTTGGTGAGATCATCCCACTTGTCACCATCCTTTAGGAAAAATACCCCCTTTGAGGTGTATGAGTCTTTTAGATTTAAGAGATAGTTGCGTTCTTTTTCAGTAGCACTCTTATTTTTCTCCTGAATCTCTGCTCGTCTTTGGTCATACCAATATGAAATGAATTTTAGAAATAACAGTCCTAATGCAATGTCTTTGTATGAAGATGGTGCTACCTTACCTCGTAATAATTCAGCCGTATCCCAAAGTTTGTCCTCAAAAGATGATTCTTTTTTTTAAATTTGATTTCTCTCTCACCATGTCCATCCGTATAAGATGTCATATTTTACAACTTCTTTTGCAAAAGATATCTTATTTGATATTTTTTGGACATATTGTTCTGTTCATTCTAGAGTTTAAACCGCTTTTTACTTGATTTTATTTACGTCCCCAAAAATCTCCGATCTTTAGATTTCTTTATCGTTGTCGCTATAGGGTTCTTGTTCGGGTGCTCTTTCGGGCACGTTAATTTTCGCCGGCCTGTCCTAACCCCATACACGTTGTGCTCCCAACTAAATTTGAACCAAATCATTTTTAGATTTCAAGCATTACAAGAAGCATCAGAAATTTGCAACCAACGTAAAAATTTCTATTTCTAGACTTTATCGATAAATTCGTTGACACCCGGTGGATCTGGTGCCAGTCCCTTTCTCTTTCTAATATCGGCCACCCCTGCAGCTAAAAGAGATTTTGGGACTTCGGTCCATTCCTTAAAGGATGTGTTCCATGTTGCACGTCCTGCGGTTTGTCCCCTCATGGCTTCAGACAAAGTAAACGTTTCAGAAGCTGGGATCTCACCAATAACAATGCTTGATGCGCCTTTTTGTGACATGTCAAGTACCTTGCCACGCTTACCAGAAAGAATGGTCGCGACATTTCCGACCAAATCAGTCGGAACACGAACTTCAATTGCTAAAGTTGGCTCCAAAACAGCAGTACCGGCAGTCAATAATGCCCCCATACATGCACGACGGGAAGCAGGGCCCAACTGAGACAAACCTCGGTGTGCAGTATCCTCGTGAGGTACAAAGTGAGTAAAAATGAACTTGCAATCCCTCATCTGTTCCTTGCAAAGAGGACCTTCTTTCATTACTTCTTCAAATCCAGAATTAATAGAATCGGTTGACTCTTGAACAAACTGAACACCCTTTGTTCCGTTAATCAAAACATTTCCACGCGAATCAAACTTCATGACCCTCTTAATTGTATCAGTGTCCCACCCAGCACCTTTTAGCAAATCTGAAACCATCTTCTTATCCTTCAAATCACTGATTTCACCAGTCCTTAGCATGTGCGCAATTTCTGGCTCTAGGGGTTCTACTTTCATGAAAATCTTATTGTGTCTGTTTGGTGATTTTGCCATGATTGGCTCACATCCCCCCTTCACAGTCTCCCTATAGTTAATCAAAGGTTCTGAGGTTATAATATCACATTTGGCATCTTGAATTCTGTGTACTGCAACATCCAAGTGTAGCACACCCATTCCGGCAACAATTGTCTCGCCACTTTCTTCATCAATTTTTACAACTAGATTAGGATCCTCAATTGTAAGTTGTTTTAAAATATCCACCAGCTTGGGTAAATCTTTAGGATGTTTTGGCTCGATTGCAATTTGAACGACAGGTTCTGAAACATATTTGACACCTTCAAACATAGGAATTCCTTTAACAGAAGATAATGTATTTCCTGCTCTACACTCAGTCAATCCCAGCAATGCAGGAATATTTCCGGCCCCGAGTTCGCCTACTTGCTCTCTTTGGTTACCCATAAAGAAATTTACAGATTGAACTCTTCCTTCTCTTTTCTCATCTATGATATGGAGAGTTTGACCATCTTTTATAGTTCCAGAAAATAATCTTCCAATTGCCACAGGGCCTGCCGCAGGATCTAGCACCATGTTTACAACCATCATGATTGTTGGACCATCATCATCACCTGCAAGCAAAGCCTTGCCAATGTCTGATTCCAAATCACCTTTCCATATTTGTGGAATTCTGTATTTGATTGCCTCATGAGGTGCAGGATGATGTTTTACAACCATTCCAAGTACTGCATCAGCTAGCGGTGCTTTCTCTACAAGGTCTGCAACTTTTTCATCATTATATGCATCAATTACGTCTTTGAATGTAATTCCTCTTTCTTTCATTAAATCGGTGTTAATTGCCCATCTATCTTTGGCAGAGCCAAAGGTTACACTTGCATCCTGAATTGATACTCTCCATTTTTCTTTGTACTCTTGTTCAGCATATGTGTCAACTAGTTGATTGAAATTTGAAACGACTTCTGCTAACTGTGCTTGCATTTTTTCTGGGGTTAGTCTTAGTTCTTTGATAAGTCGGTCCACTTTATTGATAAACAACACAGGTTTTACTCTCTCTTCAAGGGCCATTCTAGTTACAGTTTCAGTCTGAGTCATTATACCTTCAACTGCATCACATACTACTACTGCACCGTCAATTGCCCTAAGGCTTCGAATCACCCTTCCACTGAAATCTACGTGTCCCGGAGTGTCAATCATATTAATGACATATTCTTGATCTTTTTGAGAAAAGAGCAAGGTCACGTTTGCTTGGTAAATTGTAATTCCTCTTTCTTGCTCTTCTTTATCAAAGTCCATTGCAAGTGCTTTTCCAGCAGCTGAGGGGGCAATAATTCCCGAATATGCCAAAAGGCTGTCACTCATCGTAGTCTTTCCATGGTCAACGTGAGCAATAACACCAAAGTTACGAATATTTGACTTGTTTTTGATGATTTTCATTACCTCTGCAGTTGACTTGAATTTTGCCATATTCGCAAAACTTTGTTTTCAGGTATTAAACCTTAGCCTTGCAAAAGATCAGTAAATCATTTGGTTAGAGACATTGCGAATCTCTTTTGCTGTAACAAAATGACACTCTTTCTTTTTTTTCTTTTTGGCCTCATAAAGCGGAACCAGCTGAGAAAAGAAAGTGCAGTAGATCATCTGAGATAATTTCTCAGAGGGGATGTCAGGATGAATTACATTAATGTCAATTTTTTTGAGATTTTTTCCTAACTGTTTGGCATGCGAATTTTGTTCATCGAAAATTATTACAGTATCCCCTTTTTTAGTAGAAAATAATTCCATGTGCGAGAATTGTTCAATCCTAGAATAGTGCACATCATACCCTAGAATTTCATAAAACTTTGC
>Ga0224513_10000078_pt1 | contig 29464 bp, 39 predicted proteins | sample SF_May12_sed_USG_5_FD_169109 | JGI IMG/M metagenome (GOLD analysis project Ga0224513, IMG submission 169109) | Sediment microbial communities from San Francisco Bay, California, United States - SF_May12_sed_USGS_21 | ecosystem: Environmental > Aquatic > Marine > Sediment | place: USA... | reverse complement strand
GAGAACACATTGCAATGGTTATCAAATCTGGTTCAGCAAATGCTGCTCATCTAAGAGAATTAACTGTTCCAGATGCAAAATGGGTTGGAGTTTGGGCTACTGACATAGAAAAATATAAACTACCAACGATCCCTATGACCGAATCTGACATTAAGAGATGTTATGATCTACAAAAAGATCCTAGATATCAAGATGGAATATGGAAAAAGGAACTAGATGTATTTTTGAGAATTAAAAGAAAGGCAGAATTGGAGGCTTTCTCTAAATATGGTCTTACTAATATTACTGACAAATACTTGCCGCAAAAATTAGAATTAGCAAAAAGCCTCTAGTTATTTTATTCTAAGCGTTAAAACTCCGTTTCTGTATTTAAAATCAAATATTTGCATGTCATTTGCTCCTTCAATTGGAACTTCTTTTGAAAACCCTGCAGTTCCACGAATGTACAAAATTCCTTCTATTAGTCTGACTGCTATTTTATCTTCTGGACCTGGCACTTCTGCTACAAAAACAAACTCCTCATTCCCTTTAATCAGGTCATAAACCCAGTTCTTTGTCTCTTGTTCTCTTACTTGAGTGTATGATGGCTTCTGGTCTTTTGTTATTTTCTTTAGAACTCTAACCCAATAAAACATTGTTACTGCAGCTGCACCAATTAAGATAAAACTCACAAAACCTGAATCTGCTCGTTGTGTCATAATGTAGATTACTCCTAAAAAAAGAATTACAACAATAGGTATTACAAAATTTAATGATTGTTCATTTGAATATGCTCCCTTATAACTTGCCAAACAGTAAAAATCTGAGTCTACCAAATATAAAGTATCTTTGGTTTTGAGTACTATTTTTCAAAATTTTACTGTTGTTAGATTATGAAAAATCTATAAAACTTACAAGGGGAGAAATTATGCTACAAAGAACCGTCAAAAAATAAGTGTATAGATCATGTTTTATTTTATCGTAATTTATCTTAAAAATGATGGATTTATCTATAATTGAAAATAATTTGATTTCTGAAATCAAATTAGAGCCTATCCAGGCCAAAGTGTTTTTGCTAGTAACCTGTTATGGAAAAATGTCTTACCTAAAGATTGCAGAAAAATTAAAAATTTCTTTAGATGATGCACAAAAAACAGCTAATGATCTTATGACTATGGGTGCTTTCATCGATTTTTCTGAAACCGAGTTTGAGGCAATGCATCCCAGATTCACTGCAGTTAATATGTATAGAAGAATGTGTGAACGAGAAAATATCGAATTTAAACGAAACAAAATCGTTGATAATATAGGGGTAATTTTAGAAAAAACATATGATGATGCAAGAACTAAATAATACTGTTTATGGTTGAACAGCGTTGAGTATTGACACTGAAACCTGCAAGCATCAACCTGTTTACTATGGTGTGGTAAACATCAACATAGATGAGAGAACAATTGGCTCAGTCGATGTTTGGAGATGCGGTGTTTGTAAGAAAAGATTTTGTGAAGAAAAGCAACTTGGAATTGAAGAGATAGCTGATCTAGTAGGAATGCCAAAAATTGATCCTGATGCAAAATGGGGAGTTACGGTATGTAAATTACAACAAGGTAAATACAAATGGAAATTAGTTAAACTAAAGGAAAATGGTGAAATAAAACATGAATGCTTAGATGAGCAAATAATTTCACTTAAGATGAATGGTTTCAAAGTTGAAGATGAAAAGCATTGGATCTTTTTAATTGACGATAACATTAACAAGGCTGTTGAAATTTAGTTTCTAAAATGGATCTCAAAGTTCACATTAATAATATTCACGGAAGCCAGATGGCAGCAAAAATTACTGGTAAATTTACTTTAGATAAAAATAACTTTCGTTTTACTGCCATTGCGTTTGGTAGAATAGGTGGACAAAATATTGGCGCAAAGATTTCTAAAACTACTAAAAAAGAATTGGAAAATTTAGGATATGACGTTGAGGAAGTTATAATGTTACTTCAGAGAAATCTGCTTCAAGGAGATTTAACTCTTCCAGAAGGACTCAAAAAAGAATCCTTTGTAGATGATTAAATAAACTTTATAGTGATTTTATCACATCTACCTGGAGAAATTTATCCTAGAATATGCTAATTTAATATTGATCTAAACAATTTTCGATTGTTTGCCAGATAAAACAATACATTATTTCCTTATGTCCTTAAACAATAATTGCAAAAGAATTTGTCTACTGAGCCTAAAACAGGCACAATTTGTTATGGCTAAAAATATCTTACAATCTGATTTTATGTTTTCTCATGAATTTTTTCATACACAAAACTAGTACTCTATTATCTAAGAAATCCAGTATATTATCTGCAAATCTTTTCGGATCTTCAACGTACGGTGTATGACCACAATTTTGCATCTCAATGTATTGACAATCTTTTAAGGATGTGACAAAATCATTTGCATATTTTATCGGAATAACAGGATCGTTTTCCCCCCAAATAACCAAAGCAGGTACCGAAATATTAGCAAGTCTATGGTTAATTGTACTTGAATTTTTCAAACCCAAGAGAGTTGATAAAAAGGCCGCCTTTGCGTTTGGCAGTGACATTCTTTTTATAAAATCGTCTATTATGTGAGATGGAATTTTCTCATCAACACCTGACATCATCTGAAAAGCATTGTGAGCACTATCTCGACTAGGATAGAGTGCAGCTGCAATATACGCTTCTAGAGCAGGAGTAGGATATTTCATAACTCCTGCTGGTGAAACCAAGATAATATTTTCTGTTTTCTTGTGATATGTTATAGCATATTCTGAAACGATTTGGCCACCTAGGGATGAGCCAATCATACTACTATGGCTGATACCAATAGTTTCTAGGAAATCAGAGAGGAATTTTGCAAAAAATTGTGGCGTATAATCTAGCAAGGGTTTATCACTATATCCAAATCCTAGCAGATCAGGCGCTATTACTCGATATTTCTTGCTCAATTCGGGCATTACATATTCCCACCTTTCTGCAGATGCACCAAGACCATGAACTAATACAAGTACTCTTTTTGAACTACTACCAGATTCAATATAACGAATTTTATGAGAACCCACTTGGACAAATTTTTCAATCATTGTTCTTCTTATTCAACAAATTCTAGAGCTCTAGCCCAAAGGATTCTGCAATTGTAGAAAATTTCTGGTATGACTCCAAGTACTGTCTCCCTTTTTGGGTAATCACAAAGGTATGTTTTCCATCAAACTCAATTTTGTTAATCAAACCAGTCCCAATCAAATTTGGTAATAATTTTGATAGCCTAGAATGTGGTAAATTGGCCTTAGAAATTAGGGCAGTTGTTTTGATTCCTTCTTGTCCTGACTCTTCAGTGGCAGTCAGAAGGTCTCCTATAATCTGCGTGCTTGTCCTGTATAATACCATGAAAAGTGTATCAAATCCTATATTATATAGATTGGTATTATTAACCAACTATTACCACTCATTACCAATGGTATATATATTGGTGTTACAATGAATGGGTATGAGCACTCAAACTCAATCAAGCAATGTATATTCAATATACAAGCAAAATGTTCAAAAATACTTTGAGAATATTTCAAAAATTACCCCACAGTATTTTCAATCCATAACAGACTTGCAAAAAGAATGTATGAGTACATGTGAGAAAACAATCGATGCTTCAGTATCTATGCAACAAGAATTTGCAACAAAAGCTGGAATCACAACTGATATTCCAAGTGCTGCAAAGACTGCAATTGTTGATGCCAACAAGCAAATTGTTCAAGCAACCACTGTAAACAATCAATTGGTAAGAACCACAATTGATGCAACCGTACAAAATATCAAGACCTACGGCGATAACGTAAACGCATTTGTTGAATTGAATAGAAACATAATCCAATCGTGGATAACCCCATTTACACTAAAAAACTAGTGTAATTGATTTTTCTTTTTTTATTTTCATATCTAATCAACCATCTGTATATTGTTGCAAGAAAAAATACCTAAAAAATAGATCATTGATCTGAACAAATCATTCGCGAGTCTTTTAAAGCAATTTTGTATATCCAAATCATGACAAATAACGATAACCAATCAAAACCAACATGGGAAGACATTCAAGGATTATCCTGGATGTTTTATGAAGAATAATTCTTCTTTCTTTGTCAACCCATCTTGTATTTTTTAAATCTGTCGATGCTACTATCACGAAACTTTCATTATACCTTTTTTAGAATATTACATAACCAATTCTTTTCCAGAATCTAAATTACAGATACGTATGAGCTCTCTCATGATGCATATTATGCAGTAGGTCTTGTTGAGTATTGCACAGGAAAATGAAGAGTTGTGATTTATTATTAGATGAATATAGATAGTAATCAAAACCAAGTAGTTATCTGGTGACAACTCTATGTTCTGGTCCCAACATCAACTTAGGTATCATTGATGTTTTTACTAGTTGATTACCATCTGTAGAGAACATGCTACCGTGAGATAAAAAAAGTATTGTGATAATTATGAACATTTGTTTGATTTTATTCTACATGGTCTTTTATATCCCAACCAATAGTATAATGGGATGACTTCATAGTTAGTGATCGAATGATCTTTTGATCACTAGCCATTTGACGAATAATTTTTAACTTATGAAACCAAGATATCTGTTTCATATTTGCATACTTGATAAAATTATAGATTCTTTTAGGAAAACAAAAACAGTTTAGAATCTACTAAAAACATCTATGGTGTCAATTTTGTCCTGGTGATCTGCCAAATAGTACAAAATTCTATCCGAATCTATCTCTATCCATTCTGATTCTCCTTTGTAGTTTACAATATCTTCAAAAAAAGCATCATTAATGCCACTTAAGCGTAATAATGCCTTTTCATCTTTAAATTTTATTGGAAGTTTGATTAATTGCTCTCTCAACAAACTCTGTCCTTGAATGTTAATCTTGTATCCTTCTCTGTTTATCTCAGCAATTCCAAAAAAGTGATTTGGGAACATATCTAAACGTTTTATCTTTATTGACATAGTTTTTTTCAGTTGATTATCCATTGGTCTTTTCTATGGTTTTATTATATTCCTAAATTTTTTCAACAAAATCATTATGAAACCAAGGGTGCAGTTTCTTTTTTATTGTCATCATCAGGATCATAACCCCTCTTTTTGTGAATAGAACCAATTACTCCTTTGGTAAACTTGTCAAACTTTTCATCTTTCATAGAGTCTATTACCTCATCCACAGTCTTGTTCATGTCAATTTTCTTACATAGACGGTCCGCCTCAGAGCAATAGGACTCGATGTATCTCTGTATGTAGTCGTATTCTGGACCTCCTATTCCTATCTCCCGCCTCCTTTGGCTCAGTCTTTCTCTCCAAGTTACACTCATTTGATTAACTTTAGTGACACTTTATCTGATTTAAAGATAAAAAACATGTCTTTTACTCATTAGAAAACAAGATACCTAAATCATAACAAGTGTAATTAAAATTAATTCTAAATGAATCCAATATTTCAGCTTAGCACAAGAAAATATGAAAAGGAGATAAAGATTGTGAAAAAGGCCATGGATGAATTGGAAATTACTTGCAAAGTAAAAAATGCCTATGAGTTAAGTGAGCCATTTACAAAGGCAGGTTGGACGTTTTTTAATGTTCAGATAAGTTCCAAGATGTTCTCTATAATCGAGAAATCAGGAATGATGAAAGGCGCTTTGGGATTTCGAATAGCCGAACAATTTAAGAATTTTTTGGGTCATTATTTGGAATCAAAAGGAAGTCAAGTAAGAATCAAGCAAATCAATTATTAGATTATCATTCTCTGTTAAGTTTTATTATTACCCTATGCTAGTTTTTTATCTGATTTTTCAGAAATTTTAATTAGTTTTTCAATTTTTGATTTATCATTTTTGAAAAGAGAGTAACCAATAGAAACTATCATACCACCAATAATTAAGCCCATTAAACTAAGACTTTCAAATCCACAGGAAGCTATTTCTTCCATTGTATGATATAGGTAAAACTAGTACAAAAATTTTTTTGTCATAAATCATCCCTACTAGTGGATCTAGGTCTTATTTTTTCCTAAATGAATTTGTTCCTTTAATTATATCAAAGTGTATGGATTCCCAGTCATCTGCTTTCAGTCTTTCCCAAACCTCTTCAACTTGTTTTAGTTCAGGAGTTTTCTGCAATAGTGGTTTCTCTAGTTTTTTTGCTTGCTTTTTATGATTTTGCAGTTTACCGACGTTTTTTCCGATACCCTCGAAAATTTGCACTTAGCTGTGTTCTGTGATTTATTGGTCCAAAATCCAGATTATTCAAAAAATAACTTAGAGGATATCCCCAATATCCTTTTCCTACAAAATTACTTTTGCTTACGAACCCTCGATGTTTAACAGGATTTGTAGCAATAAAATCAGTTTTTTTAAAAAACTTTGACTGTTTTCTCTTTCTTCCTTTTCTGGATGCATCTAATGCTTTTTTGTATTCCATTATGATTTCCTGATTTGTCTTGAAGTTTTCCCCCAAATCTTCAAAGCATTCAATAAGATAATCCAAAATTTCGTTGTCTTTCACTATTGTTGACATCCATTTTTCTGCATATTTCGGAAGAATTTGGTTTGGAAGAAAAAAATTCAAGTAAAGGTCATCAAGTGCGCTTTTTTCAAATAACTCAAACTCTGCATTCATAACTTCAAAGTAGTAATTTGCCAAGAGCAACATATCAAACAATTTCTCATAAACTAGTCCAGGATTACTTTTACGCAAATAATCCCATTTTCTAGAGATAAGGTCAAAATTACTTGCAAAATGATTTATCATCAAGTCCAAGTCCTTGTCGCTTACACTAGATCTAGGATTGTCTGATTTTTCTTTATCTTCAAAAAAAACAATTCTTCTAGGAGGAATCTTTTTCTCATTTCGTAAATGCACCACTATGCCCCAAATTGTAAGAGAATAGACAGATTCACCAACCTTGCCCTTAAAGCGGTCATTGTAATTTGCCAAAGTAAATTGTAACTGGGCATGATCCCACTACTTCTTTGTAAATCCTTCAGGACGAGAATAATCATTTTTCCTATTGGCTTCTCTTATTGCTGTTCGAAGACTAGGATCATCTATCATGCTTGAATCAAATTGCTTGATGTTCATTGCTTCCTTGAGATGTTCTCCATGTTTGAGGATCTTTAGATGAACCAACCTGTAGAGATTCTGATTGTACGACTCGCCCCTATGTCTGCCGGTTTTCTTTCTTAGTTCATATCGTGTACATGGGCCATTTTCAAAATAGTCTTTTATGATCTGTTTCTGGGCTTTGGTTAGATTGTGTTTTGATATTATATCCCACTTGAACTTTTGAGGCATTTTTTTCATTCAAAATATGTACGACTTGCTAGTATATCGCCATTTGTAATAAAATACAATGGATTACAAGACAATTAGAATCTCAAAAAGAAACTGGGAAAAATTAGAGCAGATGAAGTCTGCTGCAACCTTTGATGATGTTATTGCAAGTCTATTAAACAGTTTGGAGGATCAGAAATGAAAAAAGTTTTAGCAAAATTATCATCGCATTTGATTCCAGATGAATTAGTCACTGAACTGAAACTAAAGGAGCAACACTATCTTATAATTTTCCCACGTAATCTTTTGCAACAATTTCAGATAACCTCACAGGAGATTAGTTTTGATCTTGTAATAGATAATTCAAACAAGTTAGCACTCATTGGACCAAAGCTTGTAGACCGGCCCAAGAGTGACACCACCAATCCAGAGAAAGGAGGATTCATCATATGACCTGCCAAAAACAATTACATAAAGACCGAGCTGCTTACTGCTCTCAGTGCTATGATAACATTAGATTGCGATGCCCTTTTTGTCTATTGGAAAAGATACCAAGGCACTGCAAAATCTACAAGAATGCTGCAGCCCTATGGTGGCACATCAGACAACAACACAACAACTCTGCAACCTCTAACTTTGACATGAATGCAGTACTTGATGCACTAAACGGAGTGACCAGAGCCATGCAGTGGGGGATTATCGTAAATTGATTGGGATTCATTATTTAAAAATTCTCTCTCACATAGAGTCATTTTTAGAGGATGTTTAATTGAGTCGACATCTGTCTGCAAAAAGCAAACGAGAATACCTTCCTATTTTGATTCAAAGAGATGGAGGTTTCATTTGTTGGTATTGTAAGGTAACTCTCACAGTTCACACGTGTATTTATGAACATTTGAACAACAATAGGGCTGACAACCGAATAGACAACTTAGTTCTAGCATGTTTTTCATGCAATAACAAGAAGCCAAATGATTTTGATATGCAAACCAAGGCAACGGATAAACTTCGAGCAAATGAGGATCGCAATTTTGTGGGAGAGAAAATGTATGAGGATACATCTTCACCCTCTACAGAAATTACCATAAACTTGTCCAATTTTGAGATAACCGAACAATATGTGCGTGAAACAATAGTTGTTGATGGCCGTATACTATTCTCTGAGGCTTTGGATTCCATTGTATATCTATGTAAAAAGAACACAGGACATGGTAGCCATCAGTCAGTTCGTAACTATCTTAAATCATTGACCAGTAAAATTGCCCCTTTCAAGATAATCAAAGAGGAAGACAAAAAGAAGTACATTGTAAAAAGAAATGAAAATTAATTCATGTTTTTGATCTTTACATGACATCGTTTGTGAACTGTACGACTCCATAACTACTAGAGACAGGTTTGTATAGTCACTCTTCAACGTCATAACGTAAATTGTTTAAAATAACAAAATCTCATAGGAATGCAATAATCATAATTTTATCATGCGCTTTTTCCTTGAATTTAATAGATCTTGATAACGCCTTTGCTACTACATATTATAATGATCGGTTTGGATTCTCTTTGGATTATCCTGACAATTTTATTTATGAAGAAAGTAAAGGTCCTATAAATGAAGATTTTCCGTGGGCAGTTTTTTTCTATAGCGAAGAGTCTGATGATACTTTCACAATGTGGGCAAGACCAGATTACGCCATAGTTACCACAACCGCAGCAAAAGATTCTTTGGATTCATCAGACAATGAATATTTTTCAATTCTAGAAGAGATGGTTGCGGACAGTTGTTATAGGGATTTCAGTATTCAAGACGGTCAATGCAAAAAAGTCACCATTGAAGAACTCAAGAAATTGGCTATTGATGGTTTTATCGCCTACCAGATCCAATATTCCTGGAAAAATTCTGACTCTGGAATTATGACCGGAGCAGCTGAAACTTTTACCATAATTCCTGAAAATCAGTTTATTTGGAAGATAAGCAACAAAGTTTTTTTCAATGCAGATTCTGAGGAAATAGACTCAAAGCTTGAATTACTAGAGTCATACACTACTTCGTTCAAACGAGACAAAACCAAACACCTGACCGATGAAGATATTGTTCAAGCGTATAAAAACGCGCCTGACTTTTACGAAAACCTTGGTTTTAGCATAGCCAGTTTAGTTGTCATGCTAGTAGTCGGAAAAATTTTGACAAGGTATACTTCCGTAGCATGGTTTGAAATATTTTTGTCTGGACTACCATTCATCTCGATACCTCTAGTCAATGCTGTGTTGCCAAACGTGCAAGTCGAAGGAATCAAGGTAGACACATTCGTACCGATATTTCCATTTATCCTGGCAATTGCCATCCCATTATCATTAAAGAATATCAGGTACAATGGACGTGGGCGTATTTCTATTCCTATTTTAATTGGAGTAATAATTCTAATTGCAAGTATTGTTCTAAGTAATATCGTAATTCCTTCAATACAAGATCGTCCATCAGCAATACTAGAAAGGCTTCCAATTGAGTTTGTAGAATATCTTCAATTGCATAAAGAAATCATATTTGGTCTAGCGGCATTGTTGTTTATTGTACATTTTGTTCTACCGCTGATTATTTCTAGGACAAAGGAATTCCAAATTAGTACCCGCCTGACTATATTATGTTTGATAGTAGGATATGCTCTCTCGTTCACAAGTTTAGCTACTGCCGAAATTTTTACCTATAACCTGTCATATCCAGTAGGTGTCATTATTTCTACCATCATACAAATAATTTTTGTAGTACTTTTGGTAAGAAGAGAAGAACAGAAATATCTATTAAATAAACAAAGATTGGTGTAAACAAATAACAAGATAATATGCTAGTGTCAGTATTTATCTAATACAAATTTAGATTTTACATGTACTATGAATACATTACAATTAGAAAATGCAGAAAAATCTGGTAATGTCTGGTTTCTGCAAAGGAATTTGTTTAGATTTTACAGTAAAGATTCCATTTAATGAAAAATACTATTCCGATAACCGAGTATTCTGCAGACAGTGCAAGAGATTCATGAGGATTCCAGCTGTAAGATGTCCTTGTTGCCAGTCTTCAGTTAGATACAAGCCTAGAAGTAAAAAGTAATTCAATATTTTTGACAGCCATTGAGATTGATTTTATCTGAAATTAGAAATGACTTGATGTATGTCCCTGGAACTCCATTAAATTCCTCGAATATTTCAAATGGCTCAAATGATACAAAGAAGTATTGCATAAAGTAAATTATCGTGGATAATCTATTGAGAAGTGTTTAGATTAATCTTGTATAGGATCATCAAAAATCTAAGAAAAAAAGAGAATCACTCCATAGAATTCTCTAATTCAATAAAAAAATTACTAGTTTCTAAACTAGTTGGCTCACATGTCTGCTTCAGCTTATGGAACATCAGATCTTACAATTTGTACTGTAGATGTGATTGTATTTGTTGGAGTTTGATCATTTCCCCCGTCTTCGCCAGTCACCTCAAATTCAACACTTACCACAAGACCCTCAAGATCAGGAGGAACATCCAAAGGAATGTTATCATCATCAAGGAGATATTGTGTAACGGTTTTGTTTTGTCCTGGAGCAAACGATACATTTCTGTCATACTCACATGTTTCTATCATTCTGGTGTTTGGGTCATCGCAGATATACTCAGGTAATGCAATCTGTGTAATCTTGACTTCGTCATCAGCGATGTTTGTCACAGTAAATAAGAGTCTGCATATAGTATCAGATCTGTACTCGGTACACTCTATTTGGGGTCCATTGGAGCTATTATAGTCCACCTTGATTTGGCCATACCTAATTGTTACATCTTCTTTTGGTTCTTCAGCAAAAGAAGTTATTGGCAAAAGGGATATCATCAATGTAGCAGCTATGAAAGTTCCTGCTAGGAATTTTGTATTCATTGTGTACCTACAATTTTTGTGATATATAACATGAATAGAATACATTGCAATGTACAAAATAATAGTTGTTTAACGTGAAGTTTCATAATCCTATCTAAAATTATGAGTCATAACCATTAAACTCACTACATATTCTCGTCATGATCCCATACTGGAAATATTCTGGTTTGTATTATGTACTAGAAGAATTGTAAAAGTCCCACTCGTAATACATTGGGCATAATGGTCCTAGTCTCTCTTGTTCTGCATCCAAAACTTGGCCTTTTATTCAATGGAATGATTCCTCTAAACTGTGACTTTAAACAAATCAAATTATTCTCTGATCAAGAAAATTCTAATATTCAGGTACAATTAGGAACAAAAAAGTGACAAAAATGAATCAAAACTGGACAGATTTGGACAAAGACGGGCGCAGACTGAACAGAATTATCAGACAATTAGAGTCCAAAATAAAAAATGAAACAAATGATGAGATGAAACTTGCATTCATTGACAGGCTAATCAAGTGTACACATGAGAAGACTCATCTTGCAGAGATTGTTCTTGAAGTAAACAAAGTTCTAAAAGAAGCAAAAAAGAGATTCTAAATTATAGACAATTTTAAGTTCATTCAAGTCTAAAGAAGTTAGTGAATAATGTATGTGCCATAATTAGTCTTATATTTCTGATAGATATTGGTTTAGCATTTTCAGTAAATGTTTCAGCAGCAGAAGATTTGATTCCTTCATGGATAAAAGAAACTGCAGGATTTTGGTCCGAAGATCTAATTGATGATGTTACTTTTGTCAACGCCATGGAGTGGATGATTAAAAACGGCATCATAGTGGCTGCTGAACTTAGTATAGTTGACTCTTCAGATTCTGATGATCTAAGTGATAGGCAAGTAATTGTCCCTGAATGGATTAAAAATAATGCAGGATTCTGGGTATCTAATCAAATAAGTGATTCAGATTTTCTAACTGGTATTACTTATCTATACAAAGAAGAAATTGTAAAATCACCTAACGTTGTTATAAATAAATTAAATCCAAATTGGACTCTTGGTCCTGGTGATTATGAGTTTTCTCTGACTAGTGAGGAATTGGAAAGAAAATATCTTGTCCATGTTCCATCTTCTTATGACGCTATTAAATCTACACCAGTTGTGTTCAGTATACATGGAGGAGGAGGTAACGGAGAATCACAGCGTAGTGGTAGCAATATGGATGTACATTCTGATAAACACGGATACATTGTTGTTTATCCGTATGGTACTGGTATAATATTTTTGGGAAAAGAATTATTTGGTTGGAATAGTGAGGTTGGTGGACATGCTGATAAAAATACAGCCAAAAAAGATGATGTAAAGTTTTTTTCAAAAATGATTGATGAACTAAAAAATAAATTCAATATAGATGAGAAACGAGTTTATGCTACTGGCCTCTCAATGGGGGGACAAATGTCTCATAGACTGGGATGTGACATGCCAAACAAGATAGCAGCAATCGCACCTGTTGGCGCACCTGTAGGAATCGATTACTCATGTAATCCATCAAATCCTATTCCGACCATGATTATTCATGGTAAAAAAGATCCCTGTGCATTGTATGAAGGTGGTCAATGTGGAGGATGCTATCAAGAATTTTTAGGTCTTGGCCCAGATGTTGGCAAATATGCATGTACATCAATTAATACTATAACTAATGATTGGATAAAAAGGAACAGTTGTTCTACAGAATCTCAAATAACTTACGAAAAGGGAGATGTTACATGTACAACTTTTGATAATTGTGCTGATAATTCTGAAGTCATGTTATGTACAAGTAACAATGCTGGACATACTTGGCCAAGCGGGATAGATCCTTTCAAGACAGGTGCACTCTATGATAGGTATAATTCAATAGTGGGTGATGTCACCTATGATATTTCAAATGATCAAATATGGGAATTTTTTCAAAGACATTCACTAGAATAACGTTTAATTCAATTCATGGTTTCTTGTGACATTTGGAGATTTGTCTATATATTTTCTAAAACAACTGCATGTGTTTTTATCAGTTAATGCTTTAGAAAGAACTTCAGACTTGTCGTTACTTTTTAATTGTCTTGAATATTCTAATGTATCTGATTTTAGATGTGGAGGTGGATAAGGATAATTTCTTGTCAAAAAATAATTGTTCTACAGTTCACATTTAATCAACCCTTCTAATACTCCAATGATTTCTAGTCTTTCAATTCTAAATTATGTGGACATGTCCTCTGATCAAGAAGTTTTGATATATCGAGTTAGTCTGATTTTACTCAATATAGGAATGTACTTTGTAGCTCCTACAATTGTAATTGTTGGACTTAAAAAGATCTTCTATACCCATAGTTAATTTCAAATGTCAAAATAGACAACAAGATATTGTGTATTGAAAATGAGACTCCTCTAACTATCCACTCTTTTTCGTATTTAGGGGTGTCAACTATGATAATGTGCTATTTGTCTTAAATGTCTCATATCATACTGGCATATATTGAAAAATAAAATTATACTGACTTTAATAATTGTAATAACTGCTGTTCTTGGCTTTTCAAGTTTTGATCAGCAAGCTCATGCAGCATCAATGACATTTACCACAGATACTACAATAACTACTGATGAAATAATTGCAAATGGTGAGACATGGACTGTCAATCCTGGTGTTACACTGACAGTTGATTCTGGGATCACCATTGACAACGAAGGCGAGATTGTCAACAACGGTCTCATTAACAATTCCGGCACCGTCATCAACAACGACGGTACCATTAACAACAACGAAGACGGTACCATTAACAACTCCGGTTCCATCTTCATCAACGCCGGCACCATCAACAACGCCGGCACCATAAACAACAACGAAGGTGGCTCCATAGGTAGCAACCCCGACGGTCTCATTAACAACTCCGGCACCATCAACAACGAAGGCGACATCTTCAGTCAAAGCCTCATAACTAACTCCGGCACCATCATCAACAACGGCCTCATAGATACCTTCGGCGCCACCATCATCAACGACGGCCACATCGAAAACAATGGCACCATCTTCATCGAATTTGTCCTCAACAACTCCGGCACCATCAACAACTCCGGCACCATCATCAACAGGTTAGGCACCATCGACAACGACGGCCACATCGAAAACAATGGCACCATCGACAACGTCGCTAGTACCATCAACAACTTTGGCTCCATCGATAACAGTGGCACCATAGATAATTTTGACGATACCCACATCAACAACTCCGGCACCATCAACAACTCCGGCACCATCAACAACAATATCAGCATTATTAACAACACCAACTCCGGCACCATCAACAACAAAGAAGACGGCACCATCAACAACTTCTGTGATATCCCCACCGGGAATTTCTGTACCAATCCCATCTTCAGAGGCACCATCAATAATGACGGCACTATCGAAAACAACGGCACCATAAACAACGACTTGAATGGCACTATTACCAACAACAACATTGACGGCACCATTAACAACAACATCGGCGGTACCATCTATAACAATGGCACCATCGACAACAGCGGCACCGACGACTTCGGCGGTACCATAAACAACAAAGGCGATATTACCAACCATGGCCTCCTCAACAGCAATGGTTTCATCAATAACAACGAAGGCGGCGATATTACCAACGAAGGCACCATCAACAACAACGGCGGCGTCATCAACAACTCCGGTACCATCAACAACTCCGGCACTATTATCAGTAACAACAACGGTTTCGGTGCAGAAGGCATTATTGACAACAACGAAGGCGGCACCATCAACAACTCCGGCGAAATCACCAACGACGGCGGCACCATCAACAACAACGGCACCATCGATAACTCCGGCACCATAAACAACAACGAAGGTGGCACCATAGATAACGGCAACATCTCTACCTTCATCGACGGCGGCACCATAAACAACAATGGCTTCATAAACAACAATAGCTTCATCGACAACGAAGGCGGCTTCATCAACAACGATGGAACCATTGACAACTGTCCCTCTGGAAACCCAGGTACAATAACTGGCAATCCAATTAATGGAAATCAGCCTATCGAGTGTAACATTACATCACCTATATGTTCAGAATCTTCTCCAAGTGTTGAAAGGCTATGGCCACCAAATCACAAGATGGTAGATGTTTCCATTTTAGGAGTAACAGACTCTGACGGAGATGACATTGCCATTACAATAGATTCAATATTCCAAGACGAAGCAGTCAGCGGAAAAGGCTCAGGAAAAACATCGCCTGATGGTGCGGGAATAGGAACTGACACTGCACAAGTAAGAGCCGAAAGATCAGGAAATGAGAATGGCAGAGTATACCACATTGGATTTACAGCTGACGATGGAAATGGCGGAATGTGTTCAGGTGAAGTCACAGTTGGCGTGCCACACAACAAAAAATCAACCCCAATTGATGATGGCCCAATTTATGATTCAACAGTAAACTAGTTTTTCTTTTTTCTAAATACTTTTCTTAGTTGATATAACAAATCTCTAAGAATATTGATTAGAATTTTCAGTGAGGTGATTATCACATGATGAGATTCGTGTATGGGTGAAGCTCCCGCATTACAAAACGACTATTGTGGAATTGTAATTCATGAATTGCCTGATGCAGAACTTGACAATCAAACACAGTTACCAAAACAAAAAGACCTCTAACTTTCACACCCTATCCCGTCTTTATCTCCATCAAATCTATGAGGATCGGGTTGCAATACTGTGAATCTTTTTTGTGGAATATCTTTGCAATCCAAATCTGGAGGAGGTGAAGAAATACAAAAGTCAGGGTATGAAGGATCACAATTAGAATCTACTTCTATCCTTTGTGGTTCAGAGTATTGACATCCATGTTTTTTTGCCCATTTAGTTGAGACAAATTCAGAATCATCGCAAAATTCAGAAGCTAAATATCCTAGACCTGAATCTAACAACTCTTCATTGAGATTCACATCATTGCAGTAAATTACAGCCAAAATTCTGCCATGACTACCCTGAGTTTGGCCATCATCTTCATCAACTAAGACAGTTGAACCAATAGGGCAAAGAGTTTCAATCAGTTCCTTGGATTCAATCCCTCCAGATTCATCAAGTTCAGGAGCTGATGCCAGTGCAAATCTTATTGACTGGGAATCCGCCTTTATTGTATCACCATCAATGACTTGGGTTACTTTTCCAATGATACATCGTGCAATTCCTGAACAATCCTGCAATGAATATGACGATTGAATAGACAGTTGAGGTGATGAGGAAATAATATCTTGAGGTGGTGTGGGTTTAGGCGTTACTTGGTAAGTAGACTCAGTTTGTTTTGGTTCTTCAATTATGGGAGTATCCTCTTCAAAATCAATTGATGGCGAATGTCCTCCACCTCCAATTGCAATCATGATAATTAGTACTGGAACCCCAACACCGGTTATTGTGATTAGATCTTTTCTCACATCTATTATTTTATGATCTTAGCAGAAAAGCATTATGACAACACAGCATGTTTTCCTGTTTAAAATGGGGATTCTTTTTCTTTTTTATTTTGGTGTGTAGGTAATCTCTACCTCTCCGTTTCTAACATCAATTTGTATCCTTGAGTGCAAGACATCACAGAAGACTTCATGAGACATTCTTTTTACTCTAACCGGCAAAACCAAATCTGTCTTTTGAAGATGCTTTAGCTTTCTGTAAACTGTTGTTTGAGGGAGTTTTGTTTTATCAACTAAATCATAACCTGACATCTCATTTTTTTGCAACTCCAGGAAAATCCTGCGCTCTGCATCATTGCCTAGCATTTGAAGCGTAAACAGATCTTGATTTGTTTCTGTCATGATAATCCCGCTAGGATGTTATCTCAATTCTTTGCTCAAGGCTTCTTAATTGTCTTGATAGGGAATCTACAATTCCCCTCAACTCTGAATTGTCCTTTTGCATATCTGAATAACCTCTGTTAATCTTTTCGGTATCTGATATTGTAACTGCGTATTCAACATCATGGTATGTTTTAGCTCGTACTCTGTCATTTTGTCTATAATAGAGCAATTTTAGACTCTTGTGACCCATCAGGGCTTCTGCAAAATCTGACTGGTGTGCATCAGTTACCTGGGTCTTAAACCACGCGCGAAACGCATGAAAGTGAATAGAGTTTCTTCCATTCTCGTTTTTTGCATCAAGTTCTGGAATGTTCTTGATCAGATTGGATAGCTGCTTTTCTAGATTGTGATTTGTAGATAGTACGCTTTTGGCGTATCTCTCCTCTCTGGTTATATTTTTGAGATTAGATTCTAAAATTCTGATATTTTTCTTATCTGTTTTTGGAAAACCACTATTGTTATACTCATTTTTTGCCAGTCTCTCCCTGAGATGCCTTAATCTGTCTTCATGTTGTAGTAAAAACAGATACTCTTCATTTTTTGTAGAACTTTTCTTTCTTGAAAGATAATCCTTCAAAGCACTGGCAGCCTCAGATGAAATGTGGGTAATTCTAGTCTCTCTGGTCTTCGTAGTCTCTGCCCTAACAGTTATTGTGACAGGATCTAATGTAAAATCAACATCCGAGAATCGAAGCTGTACTATTTCACCAATTCTCATTCCGCTGGAACAGGCAATCAGAACAACTGCTGCAAGCTTGGGATTTGCCAGTCTTATTATCCTGTTTATGGTTTCTTTTGTTAGTCCTTTCTCATAGACATAGATTCTACGGGGAAGCTTGAATCGCTGCTTTATGTCCTCGCTGTATATCTTGCAGCCCTCGCCATTTAGAAACTCCTTTGCTACCGAGATATAGTCGCAAATTGTTTGGTTGCTGTATCCTATTTTCTCTGAACTTTCCCGTTTGTATTCTGCCAAAAATGAGTAAAAACTATCAAGCACTTCAATTGAGTCGGTCTGTTTTGTTTCTATTTGCCTTAACAGGGATTCTATGTCAAGATTATACTTTACATCTAGGAATTTCATGAATTTTTTTAATGCCGAGTTGTAAGCTCTTCTTGTAGATAAACTGCGAGATGTCCTAAACTTTCTCTCAAGGAATCTAGTAATCTTGTCTTGAGTACTCTGAATTTGCATCTGTTCTATGTTTTTTTCTGAATTACTTAAAGACCGAGGCGATAAAGTCACTATCTATTGTAGATGTAGATGATTAAATCATCTTAGATTGACTCAGTTAATCCTCAAACCAATTTGAAAATATTCTTTTTACATATTGTTGGTAGATCTTTTTTATGTCGGCATCAGTGGTTTGAACAAAAAGACGTAGAAATTCTGTTCCGCTTACTATGCCTACGATCTTTCCATTATCAATAACAGGAACTTTACGTATTTCTCTATTGGCCATAATGTCAATGATATCAGATACAGACTGATTTGGAGAAACATAGATTACCGGAGATGACATTACATCTGAGACCTTGGTGTCTGGGAAATAGGGTTTTATCATAATTTTGGTTGCAAAATCCCTTTCAGTAATAATCCCTACTGCTTTGTCATTATCTATTACAACAACTGAACCAATCTTCTGTTTATTCATCAATTCAGAAATCTCTCTCAATGTTTCATTAGGTCCTACTGATACTACATTTGGATTCATTATTTCCTTTGCTGGAAGATTAGCACTTTCTTCTATTACCATTATTGTTTTATTTTTCAATTTTGTATTTTAGTTAAATGGAGAATATCAGTACTGGAAATAGCATTTTTGAATATTATTGGAAAGACGAATCAAAGTAATAATGGATATAATCAAATTTAAAATAAAACCACATCTAAAAGAAAAATAATACATAATGAGAAAAGTTAGATAAAATCACTGTAAAGTTTATCTAAAACTCTGCTTCTTCTAATGCTTTTGCACAACTACACCTTCTAGTATTGGGAATTTTATCAATCAATTCAGTCAATACTATTTTTGTCTTCTCTACATTTTTTGAAAGCGTCTCTAAAACTTCTTTAGCCGTGACAGGTTTTTCAGCCCAAACATCATAATCCGTAACTGTTGAGATTGATGCATAGCACATCTGTGCTTCTCTAGCTAGTTGACATTCTGGAACAAGCGTCATACCAATAATGTCTGCACCCGTTGATCTGTAGAATTTTGATTCTGCTTTAGTTGAAAATCGTGGACCTTCAATGCAGACATAGGTACAATCTTTATGAATTTTCAAATCTTGATCGTTTGTTATTTGAAGAATTGATGATTGTAATTCTGGACAAAAAGGATCAGCTACTGAAATATGAACAACTCGTCCTTCTTCTGAAAATGATCCATTTCTTGATTTTGTAAAATCTAAAAATTGTGAGGGCAATACAAAGTGTCCTGGCTCTAATTCTTCTTTTAGACTTCCAACGGCAGAAGGTGCTATTATTCTTGTGACTCCTAATTCTTTAAATGCCCAAATGTTTGCTTTGAAATTTATCATATGTGGAGGAATGGTATGTTTTTTTCCATGTCTAGGAAGAAATGCAATTTTTCTTCCTTTAAATATTCCAACTGTTATTGTGTCTGAAGTTTTACCATAAGGCGTATCAATTTCAATTTCTTGAGCGTTTTGAACTAAACCTGAATCATAAATTCCTGTTCCTCCAAAAATCCCAACTTCTACATCTTTTTCCATCAATATTTCACCAGTGATTTACAATCATACTTGCTTATTCCTTTTATTCCATTTAGTTCTGTTAATTCTATAAGGAATGCGAAACCTGAAATTATTCCACCTACTTTTTCAATTAATTTTGCAGAGGCTTTTGCTGTTCCTCCGGTGGCAAGTAAATCATCACAAATGAGAATTCTTTGTTTCTCTTTGATAATGTCTTTTTGAATTTCTATTGTGTCTTTACCATATTCAATTGTGTATGAGAATTTTGTAGTTTTTCCAGGTAATTTTCCAGCTTTTCTAATCATTATCATTCCCTTGCTGTATCTTGATGCTAAGACACTAGCAAGAATAAATCCTCTTGATTCAACTCCTGCAAACAAATCTATATTTTTTGGATGAAAATATTTTGAAAATTCATCTGCTACAAAAGATAATGCTGATGGATCCTTCAAAATTGGACTAAAATCTCTAAATAAAATACCTTTTTTGGGAAAATTTGGATATTCTGCTATCTTGTCTTTTAGATTCATGATGAACTTAATTATTTAGTGAAATAAAATTGTTTGATACTATTGAAGCTCAAATATTGTTTCAGCAGAATTATATGCATCGGCAACCTTAATTGTATAAGTTCCAGGTTCCAAGTCTTTTGGAATCTTCCATGGTTGGTTAATCTCTCCTGCACTTGTTGCTGGGAATTCTAATTCTTCAATTAGTTCTTTATCTTCTGATATTATCTCAATAATTACCGTATGTTTTGCTCCAAAAACATGTATATTAATAAAATCATTAATTCCATCTAATTTTGGACTTTCTGAAGTTGATACTATCATTCCTTCCTGCACTATTGCAAGTACATCAAATTCAATATTGTCAAAGTTTGAACCACTTTTTGCATTAATTATCCATTTTCCTGGGTTGGCATCTGAAGGAATTCTAAATGAACTCTCTGAAATTTTTCCATTTTTATCTGAAAATGTTTCTTTAGTTTTGATTTCATTTCCGTTCGAATCTGTCATAGTTATGGTTAAAAGTACATTAGACCCAGTATCACCTAAAATTAAAATAGAATCTCCGGATTGATACTTTTCTTTTGTAGTATTGATGTGAATTTCCCCTGAGCCTGTCTGTAGACCCACTGTGAAGATCTCCGAACTTTGAGCACTTCCTTTACTAATTACTGCTGTATATATCCCTGATGAATATCCCTTTAGATCAAGAGAATGTGTTGCTCTGGCATCTTCCTGTAATGTTATGGATATTGCATCTTCTTTTGGTTTATCAGAAGGATCAATAATTAACAAACTTATGATATCTGATGCTTTTCCTGTAAATGAAATTATGGCTGTTTCACTTGCTTTGTAATTCAACTTGTCAAATTCTAAGTTAACTGGAATTGTGGGTAATTGTCCAATTCCTGCAAAAATAAACTCTTTATCATTTCCCTGTGTTGCAATTAATGTGTATGTTCCTTTTGCTGTATTTTGAGTAGTTGGAAATTCAAACTCTATCACTCCAGAATCATCAACTTGAATAATGTCTGAAATAATCTCTTTTCCAAGTGGATCTTCTATTATCATTTCAATAGGTTTGTTTGGTAAGGCTGTTCCCTCAAATTTCATAGTTTCACCTGGTTCATATTTCAAATTACTTGGAGCTATGACTATTGTTTTATCAGATTCAATACTCCATTGTTTAACTTCACTTTGCCTTCCATCTGTAATAGTTGCACTATAGTTTCCAAATGATGTGTCTAGTGGTACTAATATTGGCTCTTCTAGTTCCCAGTTTCCTTTACTATCTACTTCAGCTGTTCTTGAATTGATAATTTCTCCCTCTGGATTGGTAACTTCTGCCGTTACTGCGCTACCCGGATCTGCAGTTCCAAAAATCTCTAAAAGATCTCCTCTATGCATTACACTTGGAATTCCTTTAATAGTTAGTTCAATATTTTGTGATACCGGAATTCTGTTTTCAGTCTCTCCTACTCTGAGACTGATCTTTTTTACTTCTCCATCTTTATCTTTTACTTTGAAATCTACTCTATCAGCCTTTTGATCCTCAGGAATTTTCATCGTAGTCATAAAGTGACCGTCATTATCAGTTTCAAAACTTCCAATTTTTTCTGAATTAATATAAAAATCGAATTCTTGTGATGCTCCAAAATTATCTCCTGTGACTCTAATTGATGAATCAGCGTTTGGTTTTTCTGGTATTATTCTGAAGGTTGATTCTGCAGATATGCTCGAATTCATAGATGTGCTTGAATCCCTATTTTGAACAGTATTAGGTAATTCTTCAGGTAACACTTTTCCGATAGCCATTTGTTTATCTCCTTTGTCTAATGCCTTCCAATTGATTCCAGCATTTGCTTTATCGGTTTTAACGCCAAATTTTACGGACTCGCCTGATTTGATCGTTTCGGATGATGTAAAAATTATGACTCCTTGTGGTGTTTTCTCTCCAATCCATCCTTTTTCTGTTTTAAAAGATTTAAAACTAAAATCACTTCCAACCCAAATTCTAAAAGTATTGATCTCTTCATTTGAATCATTTGTCAATTCAATAATTGTTGTTTCTTCTAACGCAAAACTTTTGACGTTGATCTCTTCTGCATATGCATTTGATGGAAATTCAATTAGTACTAATGACAGTAATAGTGCAATTGAAAGAAAAATTCCTCTCGACAAGGATCCATTCATGTAATTCAGATTGCTCATCTCTCACTTAAACCTTAAAGACTTTTTCCTATTTTTCTATTTTTTATTTTAGTATTTTTCATGAGAAAACTTCTTAAGCCTTGGCCTTTTGAAACTTGTCCAAGTCCGGTTTTGTTACTACATTTTGATACTGTCTGATTCTTTCAGCGATTAGTCTATACAATGATCTGAATTGGTCCTTTGTTTTGTCTGAAAGGAACCTAGCCTCTTCTAGTGTGATTTTTTCACAAATGTATCTGGTAATCTCTTCATTGTCAAACTTTCCCCAATCGTCTTCTCTATGTTCTTCCCATATCTTTCTCAATTTTTCTAGGATTCCGTTACTGTCTTTGGAAGTCAAATCCTGTGGCGTGAGATTTGAATATCCCTCATGTCTTAACTTTATTTCATAAGTCTGATTTACTGCATGCAGATAATCCTCAAGTACAATATAATCTTCAATTGATTCTAGCTTCTTTCCTTCCCTCTCAAAGAAGATGGTCTGAATTGATGAGAATTCATTTGAGACTAATTGGGAAGAAATTTGCTTGGATTCTTCGGTATTATCTAATAGAACAAATGTTTTGTAACCGTGATTTCTGTAAAATATCGCCAAAGGTAAAACTGAATTTTTGTTATAGGCTGCAATAACATTGAGTGGGTTCATTGAGATATTTGGATCCTGTAAAAACTTATCAAAAGCATTTAGATACATTGCATCAGACATCGTTTCTACGATGATCACTGGTCTGGAGTTTGTCCCAATTTCTCTGTCTACAATAGATTCAACTTGACCCCTAGATAATCCGTATAAAATAGGTGTTAATGTCTTATCATCGGCATTCCAATAATCATAAAAGATCCTACTAAGGTGTTTTCTTTTGTCTAACTCTACAACAAGTAAATTGCCTGGAGTATAATCAAAGATCATAAATGGTGAATGTGTGGCATACAAAACTTGGTTAGATCCGGCTAAATTTTTCAATAAATCTGAAATTCCCATCTGCTGTGTTGGATGAAGATTTCTTGCAGGCTCGTCTAAAAGTAATATTGCTTCTTTTAATTCGGCTCTTTGTGTTTCAGCTGCAAAGTTTACAATAAAAGAAAATGTCCACTTAAATCCCTCTGCTCTTCTGTTTAACAACCCTGTGTTTGTAATCGTTCCATCTTTGTGAACATCTGAAATTACCACACTCATAATATTTCCTGGATTGTATCTTAGGTCCACATGGATAGGATCCCCCTTCCAAGCTGGATTCAATTTACTTGTCAATCTATTACTCGCCGCATTAAGAAGTTTGATACATTTTGAGGGGCTCTCTTTTACTTTATCTAATTCTTTCATATCTAGTTCAGCTAGATAAAAGAGATTTCTTACTGTCTCTGCCTTGTCAAATTCTTCAATATATTCAATTGAATTTGTCCTTTCTCCTTTCTCTTCTCTTAGATACTCGTTGAGATTGATATTGCCATAGATTTTTTTATAATCTGAAAAGTAAACAAATCTGGGATGTAATTCAGATGAAATAAAATTCTGCAAGGCTGTTTTTTCACTTTCACCGCTCAGAAGATTCGAAAATTGGTTTTCTGGACTTTCATAGATTTTTTCCCATTCTTCAATGACTTTGGGTTCTTGAATAGCAATGACGTGAAATTGATTACTAAATTCTGCCATTCCACTATCAAATGTTTCTTGATTCTTTGGACCTTTCCCCTCAAAGAAATTGGTGTCAATCTGTATTCTAAGGTGGTTTGGAATAGTATCTAAAAATCCAAGAATTTGATTTGAGAAATTTTCCCATGAATTAAGTCCTTTATTTTCATCTTCACTAAGTTCAATATCTTCAAACTCATATTGAACTTTTGGATTTTGATTTGTTTTAAATAATTTAATTTTTTTCATTTCTGGCAGATTAGGAAATTTTTCTTTTATTAGTTCAATTTCATGTTGGTTTAAGTCAAAGTCTCCTTCTGCCAATCTCATCTCCTCTTTGAGTTCTTCATCCATTTCGTCACAAAGATCTAATTCTGAAATTTGTTCATCTCTATTCAATAAGGTCAATGCTTGAAGAATTGTGGTTTTTCCACTTTCATTTCTTCCAACAAATGCTGCTAAATCCCCAACTGTAATTTCTCCAGAATCATGAATGCAACGGTATGCTCTAACTCTAAATTTTCTAAGTCGCATCTAGCGATACTTAGTCGGCTACGATTTAACTCATTCGTCAAATTGATCCGAAGTTTTCAAAATTTGCTAAATAAATATAAGGGAACCACAAATCTTAAAACAAAATGGCAACTAAACGAATTTTTATTGTATTTGTGTTACCGGTAATTTTTTCATTAGCTTTTGGTACTGCAGTAATGACTGATATCTTACAAAAACCAGATAGAGAATTGAATATGTGGCCAATGTCTTACTCTGAAGGATTTTCCTCTAATAATGAGCAAATTGAGATCATTGGTATATCCAAACAATATTCCATCTCAGAACCTATAGAAATCCAGGTCAAAATTGATAATTTGTCCTTTAATTGTGGAGATCTTTATGTTACAATTTATTCCTCAGCAAAAAATGATGTAATTACTCAAGGTGGATTCTTTGAGCAATGCTTTGAGAATGGAAACAAAATCCTTCCTATAGGCGATGAATTTTCTAAAGTTATTGAGACTCCAGGCTCTTATGAGGTGGTTGTGGAGATGGTTTCAAAAGAATTAAAGAATATTTCAACAAGAGGGGCATTTACTGTTACATAGGAATTGATTTGTGTATGATAAACAAGAAAATGAAAATAAAAAATGAGATGATTTTATGACAAAGAAAAAAGATACTCTAATTGATGAAGCAGAAAAAATTAAGGCAGAACTAGATGAATTAAAAAAGAAGAACAAAATTTTAGATTCAGTCTCTATAAAGAAAACAACAAAGAAAACAGAAGATAAACCAGCAAAGAAAACAACAAAGAAAACAGAAGATAAACCAGCAAAGAAAATAACAAAGAAAACAGAAGATAAACCAGCAAAGAAAATAACAAAGAAAACAGAAGATAAACCAGCAAAGAAAACAACAAAGAAAACAGAAGATAAACCAGCAAAGAAAACAACAAAGAAAACAGAAGATAAACCAGCAAAGAAAATAACAAAGAAAACAACAAAGAAAACAGAAGATAAACCAGCAAAGGAAAAAAAATTAACTAAAAAAGAATTGGAAGAAGCTAAAAAAGAAGCTGAAAAAACGTTAGAAGAAGAATTAGAAGAACAACTTTCTGTTGAAGAAATTGAAAATTTCCAAATTGAGAAGGTTGACATGGAAAGACTCACAAACAAAGTTTATGATATCCTGGCAGAGCGTGAATCAGATGGAATGTTTCAAAGTGAATTATGGAAAAAACTTAAACTTACAAGTCGTGATGGTTCTCGTCTAGCATTAAAACTGGAAAGAATGGGAACCATTACTAGAGAAAAAATTCTTGAGAAGGGCCGTTGGACGTATAAATTAATTTTAAAGAAAACTCCCATTAGCACTCAATCAATTGAAAATGCTCCTTGTTTGGTTTGTCCGGTGGAACAGAAATGTTCACTTGATGGTGAAATTAGCCCTAGAAACTGTCAATTCATTGAAGACTGGGTGATAGATGAAATAAAGAAACCTGCGAAGTCCAAATGAAACTTTTAGATGCTCGTAAAGATCACTATCGAAAGTTAGCACATGAACAAGGTTTTCGAAGTAGAGCTGCATACAAACTCAAAGAATTGAATCAATCTTATCGTCTAATTGGTCCAGGATTTTATGTTCTGGATCTTGGTTGTGCCCCTGGTGGCTGGACTCAGATGGCTGTAAAATTGGCAGGAAACCAAGGTAAAGTAATGGGCATTGATTTGTCATATGTTGAAGAGATTCCTGGTGCTCATATTATTATGGAAAATATTGAAGATGAACATGTAATTGATGAGATTATGTCATATTTTGAGCGTAAAGTTAATGCTGTGATTTGTGATCTTTCTCCAAAGGTAAGCGGAAATTGGTCAGTTGATCATGCTAAGCAAATTTCTCTTAATTATGATTGTGCCAAAATTATGGATAAGGTTTTAGCACACAAAGGAAATGCCGTTTTCAAAGTTTTTGATGGTGAATACTCTATGGAATTCAAAGATTATTTAAAGAAAAAATTTGCTAGAATAAATCTTACAAAACCTAAAGCCAGTAGAAAACAAAGTAGTGAATTATACTATGTTTGTCTTGGTTTTATTGGTTAATCTGAAATAATTTGATTATTTCATTTATTTTTGCGTCTGTCCTAAATCCTGTTGAACTAAATGACGTAACACTAGCTACAAAATTATTTTTTTGTAAATTTGATATTGCATTTTCTAATTTGGGAGGAGATGATTTCATTTTTGATGCAATCTCATCTAGTGTAAAATATGTTCCTGGCATTTCAGATTCTGCAAGGCATTTTTGAAGGATTTTTTCACAAATTTTATTTACTTTGAAATTTGGAACTTCTAATAACATGTTTTGAATAAATTCTTTATCAAAAATTTTTCCAATCCATAAAGGTCCTGCAACACTAATTTTTAATTTACATAGTTCACAATCATATTCTTGATTTAATGTAATTTTTCTATGTCCACAATTTTTACAGTGTAAAATATATCCTATGTTGTCATGTTGGTCTGGTCTGTTTAAAATTTTAACGTATGTTCTATAGTAGTGCATATCACTTTCCACAAACAAAGGAATTATTTTGACCCCCAGTCTTGCAGCCACTGTTCTAAGACAACCAAGAATCAATCTAATTGCAATTTCATTTCCATATTCAGCTCTTACTGAAATTCCACCATATTTTCTCTTACATGCTCCTTGAAAGAGCCCATTTAGGACCTGAAGATCTGTGCAGGCTGTGGATAAAATCCCACCATGCATGGTTGCTCTAATACCACAATCAAAAAATGCTGCAGACGAGCCAAATGGATCTATATCGACAATTGATCCTCTTTTTCCTTTTTTAGAATAATTACTCAAAAATCTACAAACTTCTTTTTCAGAAAATTCAATATTATTTAGATTATTTAGATTGGCTGAATATTCTGCCATTTTTAGGGCTGTTGGATTCAAGTCATTGATTATCATACTTTCCACTTTTAACTCGTTTGCAACTCGTAATCCCCTTGCTCCAATTCCTGACAATCCTTCCAAGAAAATTTTTGGGCCTTTAAAATTTTTTAGAATCACTGCGTATGTAATTACTGAAAAATCCCTATTCAATTTTGCCTTTGGATTGAAAAATGCTGGTTTCTTTGGTGGAACTTTTTCTGTTATTGATTTTTTTGGAACTAATAATCTTGTATTACCTTCAATGATTTCTTCAAACGATTCATCAGAAAATTCCAATTGTTTTTCTATTTTTTCTAAACGTATAACGGTTTAATACTTGTTTTTTACGACAAAATTTGTGCAAATTTGTGGAATCGATGATGCTGGACGTGGTTCTATATTGGGACCACTAGTTATAGCTGGTCTTTCTTTGGATAAAAAAAATTTAAGAAAACTATCGGCTATGGGAGTAAAAGATTCAAAAAAACTTTCTCCAAAATTACGTGAACATCTTTATAAAAAAATTATCGAAATTGCCGATAATTATTACATTGCAAAGATTCCTCCAAAGTCCATAGATGCAAGTGTTAAGAAACATTGTCTAAACAGGCTGGAAGCAAAATATATGGCAAAAGTCGTTTCAAAATTAAATCCTGACACATCATATGTTGATTCATGTGATGTTAATCCAAGTAGATTTGGAAAAGAAATCTCACTATTGTCTAATAATAATAAAATCAAATCATATCATCATGCAGATAGTAGATTTGTTATAGTATCTGCTGCATCAATTCTTGCTAAAGTAACACGAGATAAAGCCATAGCAAAGTTAAGAAAAAATCATAATTTGGGAAGCGGATATCCCTCCGATTCAGTAACTGTGAAATTTGTGACTAAATATTATAAAACAAACCATGTCATGCCTAGTTTTGTGCGTAAAAGTTGGAAACCTGTTCAGAAAATTGTAGAAGATTATTAATTTTTATACCTTGCAATTACCATTGCATGATCTTTGTCATATGGGTGTAAATCTATTGACTGTAATATATCAAATTTTGTTTTTAGTTTTTCTGTTTCTTGTTCAATAATTTTTCTTGGAGATTTTGTAACATCTATACTTCTTGTTTTGATAACTAAAAAGAAGTATCCTCCTTTTTTTAGAAACATTTCACAGTTCTCTATTGCAATTTTTGTTTGATCAGGTTGTGCTATGTCTACATATACTACATCAACTTTCCCAAAAACAGAAAAATATTCTTTGGGTTTCCTTGCATCTTGTAGAATTGGAATAATATTTGATCTATGTGATGCTACTCTGTCTAAAAAATCTCTGGCAACTCTACTTGCATGTTCGACACCAAAAACTATTCCATTTGGACCTACAATGTCTGAAATATGACTGACAGTAGTTCCAGTTGATGCTCCTAAATACAAAATTTTGGTTTTATTTTCAAAAGGAAAATTCTCAAGTTCATTCATTATTGCTGCTGCTAATTTGCTTCGAAATGGATCCCATAATCTGTATTCTGTTCCTTTTTTAATAATTAATTTTTCTTTGTATACTTGGTTACCCGGAACCAAATTCTCAGTCGCTAGTTTTCTCTGTCCTTCTGATTTAATCCAAAAAAATGATTGATTATCTTCTTCCAAACTTCTTTCTCTTTTTATTTTTAGAACCTGATCTTTCTTTATTATCTCCACCTTCTCTTCTTCTATCTCCACCTTCTCTTCTTCTATCTCCACCTTCTCTTCTTCTATCTCCACCTTCTCTTCTTCTATCTCCACCTTCTCTTCTTCTATCTCCACCTTCTCTTCTTCT
>Ga0224513_10000072_pt1 | contig 30198 bp, 36 predicted proteins | sample SF_May12_sed_USG_5_FD_169109 | JGI IMG/M metagenome (GOLD analysis project Ga0224513, IMG submission 169109) | Sediment microbial communities from San Francisco Bay, California, United States - SF_May12_sed_USGS_21 | ecosystem: Environmental > Aquatic > Marine > Sediment | place: USA... | reverse complement strand
CTCTAATGCCATCTTTGTATCTTACAGTGATGGTGATGTCATGTTCTCCATATCTTGGCTCATCATCAAATTCAATTGGAATGTTAAATGGAACAGGGGCATCAATTTCAATTTCATCAATAAATTGAGTATTTTGTAGGATATTAGAATCCCCACGAGGTTCAACAGTTACAAAACCAAATAATCCGTCTTCGTTTCCTTCATTAATTATTTCTCCAATTACCATTTGCATGCCAGATAATTCAATGACATCAACATTGTATATCGACAAGTCAATGAGACCTTTAACATAGAAATCAGCTATTCGTGAAAGAGTATGCTTATCACCATGTGCATTAAAATAAGTTATTTCAATAGGTGCACGAAGTGTATCACCTTTCAAAGATTCTGGTACGTATACATCAAGTTCAACAAGTTTTTTTGAATTTGGATCAATTTCACCAATCTCCCAATCAGTATTTAAAATAACAACATTTTCAACATTGGTGATAGATTGAGTTGTCGATGCTCTTTCACTTTGTGTATTTTGTAGTGCAATGTTTACACTTGAGATTGGTGCAGTTCCATCATTTGAAATTTCAATTGTTACATGATTTGTCTGTAAGGATGTAAGAAATGGTTCCAGTGCACGTATGTTTATGACACTTTCTCCAGTTATTTTAAAATCAAAATCCTCAAACGCGGTACGAACTCCTGACTCTCGTAGTCTTGAATAATCAACTTTGACGGTGCCAGGATATTGCTGAATTTTGACTCCTTCACCTATATCAACAAAAAATGTTATGTGGAAATTTTCCCCAGCAAGAGAATTGGAATTAGCGTCTGCATGGATTAAAGAACCAGGTCCATTTGAGGATGAAAAACCAAGAGGTAAAGACAGTTGTCCTCGTATTCCTGTAATATCTTGAGTTCCGACATTTGCCATTACTACGGTAAATGGTACATTTTTGTCTCCTGCGTCAATCTCAAATTTTTCATCGATTGTTCCAAAGTAGGCATCAAGGAATTTGACATCTCCAAAGTCTCTTTCAAAAGGAGAATTGCCAAATCCTCCAGAAGTGATTTGTGCATAAGAATTATCAAAAATAAACGGAGAGACCCCGATTACAAATAATGACAATAACATCAGTTTTACATTCATTATGCTAAAACCTCCATTTCAGAAGAAGGTTGTTCGCCTTCAAATGCCTTGCCATCTTTTATTGTAATCACCTTATCCACTTCACCAAAGTGCAGTCTATCGTGTGTAACTATGATAAATGTTTGATTGAGTTTTTTTGCCATCGATTTCATTAGTTGAACGATTGTTTCTGAGGTTACAGAATCAAGATTGCCAGTAGGTTCATCAGCTAAAACAATTGAGGGTTTGTTGATTAAGCCTCTTGCAATTGCCACTCTTTGAGCTTGCCCACCTGAAATCTTGTTTGCACGTTTGTTAATTTGGTCTTCAAGCCCGACTGCTTTTAGTAAATCCCTAGCTTCTTTTTCAGCAACGCCATCAGTTCCTCCAATTTGTCTTGGTAGCAATACGTTTTCTAAAACAGAAAGATCAGCAAGTAAATTAGAAAACTGAAAGATGAATCCCAGTTTTGTATTTCTAAATGAAGAAATTTGATCGTCATTCAGTGTTGTGGTATCAACTCCATCAATGAAGATCTTTCCACTTGATGGATGATCCAACAGTCCAATCATGTTAAGTAACGTGGATTTTCCAGAGCCTGAACTTCCTACAATTAAGACAATTTCGCCCTGTTCAATTGAAAATGATGCATTATCAAGTGCCTTGACTTTGCTATCTCCTTCTCCGTAAATCTTGCTAACATTGCTGATTTCAAGTACTTTAGACAGTTCTCATCGCCTCCACGGGTAATAGCTTGGTCGCCCTATACGAGGGATATAAAGACGCAATGATTGCTAAAACAAATGAAGTCAAGGCTGTTTGAATTATTTTGACCCAATCAAAACTTACTTCTAAAGCTAAACTGTTATTCCAAGACATCTTTGTCTCTTTTGCATAAAATGTATACCCCAAACCTACAGCAGTTCCTACACCAGCACCAATTGCTCCAATTATCATTCCTTGTAAAATAAAAATTATTAGAATATCTTTTCTTTTAGCTCCAATTGCTCTCATCACACCAATTTCTTTAGTTTTTCCATTGACTAACATCATCTGAATTGTAACAATAGCAAATGCTGAAGACATCATTCCAAAATATCCAATAATGTTAATCATTGCAATGCCAGATCTAAAACCAGCAAGTTGCTGTTCAGCTGATTCTTCTATAGTTTCTGCAAGAAAATCGTCATTAGGAAATGAACGTAAAAAGAATTCTTTAATTTCTAATGCTTTAGAAGGATCATTTAGTTTTACCATAAATGATCCAGTATCTCCAGGTCTATTCATCATATCACGTAATGTATCAATATGTACAACTGTAGTATAGTCAAATCCTTGGCCTCCAGGTGATTTTGCAATTCCAGAAACAGTAAATCTCCTAATCTGATCTTCTCCGTATCTGTCAACTACAAGAACTTTAACACTGTCACCAACTTCGGCTCCTCCAAGATCACTTGCCACATTGGATCCCAATACAATAGAATTTCTTGAAAAGACATAGCTTCCTTCTGAAACAGTTTCATGAACAGTAGATGCTCTAATGTCACGAAATGGATCAATACCCACGATTGGTACTCTAGTTTCTTCAACTAGTTTTCCATTCTTTGTCATATTCATTTCAGCACTTGATGAAAGCCGCGGTGTCGCCCCCTGAACATAAGGTATTCTTTCAAACCAACTCACAATTGACAAATCAGACTTGTCGATGTAATCAGCCTCATCAGTTACAAGAATATCTCCATTTGTATAATTAGTAATATCACGAACGATTGCATCAAACAGTCCCTGAAATATTACAAAGTTTACATGAATAACCAAAATCCCAATCGTAATCGCTAAAACTGCACCAAGTAAACTGCCTCTTTTGTTAAACAGCATTCTTTTTGCTAACTTTAATCTATAGTCCACAAAGGTAATAAAATAGTCTAATATTTAATGTCTATGATGTATAATACTGATAGTATAGACAATTTTATATCAAATTAGTTGTTTTTACATTGTATGAGGATAGCATAGGTGATAGAATGGACAATTTAGACATGAAGATTTTGAGCAAATTATTGAACAATTGCAGAGAATCAGACAGACAAATAGGCATAGAATTGGGAATATCTGGCGGAACAGTTAGAACAAGAATACGAAAAATGCAAGAAAGGAAGATTATCGAAGAATTCTTCATAAAAGTTGAACCTCCAGTTTTAGGATATGGGATTTTGTACTTTGTTGTGTCAGGTCAAGACATTAATGAAATTTTAGAACAAGCAAGTCTTGTAGGTGAACCATATTTTGTGGTGCCATGTGTTGGAGGAATAACAGTTTGTGGTATTTCTGTAAAAGAAAACTTGGATCAGAAAATGGAACTTGCAAAGAAATTGATGAAAGATGTTAGAGTGCTATCCATTTTTGAAGCAGAGAATCCAGGATTTAGTTCAAATCTTACAAAAACAGATTTAGAAATTCTAGAAAAACTAATTAAGAATCCAAGAGAGAAGATTGAAAAAATTGCAAAGAATACAAACATGTCAACAAAAACAATAACAAGATGTATAGAAAAATTACATGAAAATGATGGAATCCAATTTACCTTAGTTTATGATCCTAAAAAGATTGAAAATTTTATTCCTCATGCTATACTTACTTGGATAAAAGGAGATCTGAAAGAAACATTAGAAAATTTGAACAATACATTTTCTGAATCATATTTACAAATTCCTTTTGTAGCAAAAAATCAGATTGTTCTATTCATGTACAGTGATAATATTTTCAAGATGGATGAGATAACACAAAAAGTTAGAGATATCAAAAATATAGAATCAGCTGATTTGTTTATTCCAAAAAAAATTTCATTTTATGTAAAATGGATAGAAAAAGCTATTAATGATTTCAAAAAATCACCTAAATTACATTTAACGTATCAAACAAATTAAATAATAATAATAATCCATATACGATATGAAAAAAACAAAGATCTACGAGGGAAAAATTTTAGGTCTTAGTGTTTATGATGGAAAAATAGAAGGTAGAAAAGTTAGACGAGAAGTTATTGAGCATAGAGGTGCTGCAGCTATGCTTGCTTTTGATGAAGAAAATAAGATAATTCTAGTAAAGCAACATAGATTTCCTCATGGATATGTATTAGAGATTCCTGCTGGAACATTGGAAAAAAGAGAAGAACCCGTAAAATGTGCATTCAGAGAACTAGAAGAAGAAACAGGTTATACAGCAAAAAAGATGACTCCTCTCATCACATATTATCCGTCAATTGGCTATAATGCAGAGATAATTCATTGTTTTCTAGCCTCAGGATTAAAGAAAATATCTGATTTGAAGTTAGATGAGGATGAAATATTATCTGTAGTAAAAATGGATTTCAAAAAGGTGTTATCAATGATTAAAACTGGAAAAATTCAAGATTCAAAAACTATATGTGCAGTTTTAACATATGCTGCCAAGAAAAAATTGTACTAATTATTTATTATAGATAGGTTGTACAAGATCAGCTACATCTGCCCAAGATTGTGTAATCCTTTCAAACATATACACTATGTCAAGAAAATCTATTGGGATTTGTTTTTTATTACCTAAAGTATTTCGAAGTAAACCAAGTTTTTCTTCATATTGTTTATGCAATGATATGGCTTCAATAGCTAAAAGTCTATCAGGTTTGGTAAATGCATTAATAGATTTTTCTGCAAGTTTATTAAAATTTCTTATAACATTATAAATTATCTCTGAATATTCTTTTGATAAAGAGGAATTATAAATGAAATTTGAAAGTTCTACAATAGAATCACCTGCATTTTCAAGAATGTTTGCTGCAACTCTATAATCAAGTACGTCAATATTTTCTAAATTAAATGCATTAGCCAATTTTTTATCAACTAATGTACTACGAATTAAGCGAACAAGTAAGAAATATTGTCTATTTACTTCAACATCACGTTTTGACAATGATTGTAAATTAGATTTATCATCTGAAATTAGTCCATTGGACACATCATCGTACATGCCAATTGCAATTGAACTCATTCGTTTGAGGATTTTTTCTGGATTAAGTGTTGTTGCATCTAAGAGAAATTGCATGTTGATGTGAGATGCATCTTCTTCAATTATCTCCATTCCAACTAATCTTCTCATTGAATTACGAATTTTTTCTCTGTCTTTACCTGGAATAATGGATTTAGAATTAATTTCAATGATATCAAATCCTAAAAGATAAGCTCCAGTAAGATCTGCAACAATATTTTCCTCTTTGGGCAACGGATAAGAAATTACAAGTTTTTTTGTTGGTCGTACTTCTTTATTAGCAGATATAGAGAGACTATCCTGACCAATTTCAATTTCAACCTCACTGCTTTTATCTAAATTATTTGCAACAACCCATTCTTTTGGCAATGATACCAGGATACTACTTCCAATTCTTTGTAGGCGTCGAATGAATTTAGTCAATTTATACTAATTTAATTAATTTAAGCCATATTCTTATATTTTGTGTAAAATTTAAACTATAATCAATGGAGGCAACAGCATTTTGTCCAGCACATGTTACAGGCTTTTTTAAAGCTCATTTAGATGACAATCAAAATAATTTAGAAAATTTAGGATCAATGGGAGCAGGTTTCTCAATAAAACAAGGAGTTACTACTAGAGTAAAAATTGAAACAAGAAATGATCAAAAATCAAACTTTGAAATTTCATCATATGGATATCAATCAGATAAGACAGATGTTTCAGAATATGTTTTAAATGAATTTCTAAGACTAGGAGAATTCTCAACCAAATTTTTTAAAATTGAACATGACATATCAATTCCAGTTGGATATGGTTTAGGTTCTAGTGGTGCAGTTGCATTATCACTATCCTTTGCATTAGATCAAGCTCTTAAAACAAAATTAGATAAAACAACGATTGGACAAATTGCACATAATGCAGAAGTGAATTGTAAAACAGGACTAGGTGATGTTTTAGGATCATTTCATGGTGGTTTTGAAATTCGTGTTAAACCTGGTGCACCAGGAATCGGTTATGTTGAAAAAATTACTACAGATAAAATTTCTATAATTATGATATGTTTTTCTCCAATATCTACAAATAAATTCATCAAAGAACATTTATCCCAAATTAATGGACTTGGGGGGAAAATGGTAAACAGATTATTGGAATCAAAAAATTATGAACATTTTCAAGACATGTCTTTGGAATTTGCAAAATACGTAGATGTTATGACTCCAAGAATGCAGAAATTAGTTAATGAATTATCTAAAAATAATATCAAATGTGGAATTGCACTTTTTGGCGAAACCATTTTTTCAATGATTCCACAAGAAAAAGAAAATGAGGTTCTAGGAATTATACAGAAATATTCTGATGGGATTATAATAAAGTCAGAATTGGATAATGATGGGGCAAGAGTCCTATTAAATTAACTAAAATCATGCCCATAATTCCCAAATCTCATCCAAGAGTCAAATCACTTTTAATTCGTGAAAAACTAGTTAACGGATTTGATAATGGGTTAGTTGCAAAAGAAGGGCTTTTAGCTCAAGGCAGAGGAGAAGCTTTTGATTATCTTCTAGGGGAGAAAACAGGCAAGGCTGCAATAAATGCCATCAAAGCTGCAGCCGCACAATTACTATTGGCAGAAATGCCTGTAATTTCAGTTAATGGCAACATAGCAGCATTATGTCCAAAACAAATTGTAAGACTATCAAAACAAATCAAAGCAAAACTTGAGGTAAATCTATTCTATACAAATGAAAAAAGGAAAAAAGCAATTATTAGAACTCTCAAAAAAAATGGAGCTAGTGAAATTTTAGGTTCGAGTATTGCATCATCTAAAAAACTGCCGGGTATTGATTCTGCAAGAAGAATAGTCGATAAAGATGGAATCTTTGTAGCAGATGTAGTAGTTGTACCATTAGAAGATGGAGATAGAACTATAGCACTTAGGAAGGCGGGAAAAACGGTAATTACATTTGATCTAAATCCTCTTTCAAGAACTTCACAGACTGCCAACATTACAATTGTAGATAATGTAACAAGAGCAATTGATTTGTTAATCAATGAATCAAAAAAACTTTCAAAAAAGAATCAAAAAAGTCTTCAAAAAATTATTAGTGATTTTGACAATAAAAAAAATCTAAGAGATAATGTCATCGAAATAAAAGATAACCTAACAAGGAGAGCTAAAATTGCATAAAACAGTTCAAGATATTCTAAATATGAAAAAAGAAAAGAAGAAAATTTCAGTAATTACAAGTTATGACTACACTTTAGCTTCACTATGTGACAAAGCAGGAATTGATGTATTGTTAGTTGGAGATAGTGCAGGAATGGTAATGCTTGGGTATGAAAATACAATTTCTGTGACAATGGATCAAATGTGTATGTTTACAGAAGCAGTTAGTAGAGCAAGGAGAAATTCTCTACTAGTGTCAGATTTACCATTCATGTCATATCAAGCAAGTATTGAAGATGCCATTAATAATTCTGGCAGATTAATCAAAGCAGGAGCAGATGCTGTAAAGCTTGAGGGTGGTTCAATAATGGCTGAAACAATTAGTGCAATAGTAGATGTAGGAATTCCGGTGATGGGGCATATTGGATTACAACCTCAAACTACAATTCTTTCAGAGGGATACAAAGTGCAAGGAAAAACAATGGATACTGCAATGAAGCTAATAGAAGATGCAAAGGAGCTTGAAGATGCAGGAGCATTCAGTATTGTATTAGAAATGGTTAGTCATGAAGTTGCTCAAATCATCTCTGAAACTGTTAGTGTACCCATAATAGGAATTGGTTCAGGAGTAAATTGTGATGGACAAGTATTGGTTGTTCAAGATTTACTAGGAATGTATGATAAGATTAAACCAAAATTTGCAAAAAGATACATGAATTTATCTGAAGACATTGTAAAATCACTTGGAGATTATAAAAAAGATGTAGAATCATGTAAGTTTCCTACTAAAGAGAACTGGTTCTCAATGAATGAAGAAGAGCTAAAAAAATTACGTGAACAAATTGGCAGCTAAAAAAATGATAAAGAAAAAAGATCATCCATCTCTAGATATAGTTAATTCGCATGGTGTAGAATTAACCGGGAAAAGAATTGTACTTTGTGTTGCAGGTAGTGTTGCAGCATACAAAGCAATTGAACTTGCAAGATTACTAATGAGACATGGAGCAGATGTGAAATGTGTTACAAGTAATGCAGTTACAAAATTAATACAACCAGAATATTTCAAATGGGCCACAGGTAATGATGTAATTACAAAACTTACTGGTGAATTAGAGCACATCAGATTAGCAGATTATAATCAATCAGATTTGATAGTAGTATATCCAGCAACTGCAAATACGTTAGGAAAATTAGCAAATGGTATTGATGATACGCCTGTATCAACAGTACTTACAGTAGGTTTTGGATCAAAAATCCCAATTTTGATGTGTCTTGCGATGCATGTATCAATGTATGAAAATTCAGCTGTTAAAAAAAACATTAAGTTTTTAAAAAATAAAATTCAGTTTCTTTCTCCCAAAATGATTGAGGGTAAAGCAAAATCTCCAGAGCCTGAAGATGTTTTAGAAAATGTATTAAAGAAATTTGGTTTCTCGTCTTTATTAAAAAATAAAAAAATCTTAATGACTGCAGGACCAACCATTGAACAAATAGATCCCATACGAGCAATTACAAACCAAAGTTCTGGAAAAACAGGAGTTAGTTTAGCATCGGAATTAATTTCTGCAGGGGCCAAAGTAACTTTTGTTTACGGACCAGGAAGAGAAAAGCCACCAAAAGGTGCAAAAACAATCAATGTTTTATCCAGTAAAGAAATGCACGTTACAGTAAAATCAGAACTAAAGAAAAAATTTGATATTGTAATTATGGCAGCAGCAGTTGCAGATTATATTCCAATTGTTCAGAGTAAAAAGAAAATTAAAAGTTCCAAGTCAACCATGAATATCAGGCTCAAAAAAGCTCCAAAAATTATTGATGAAATAAAAAAATATCAAAAAAATGTATTTCTTATCGGTTTTAAAGCAGAAACAAATTTGACAAAATCTCAATTAATCAAATCAGCTGAGAAAAAATTGAGAGAGTCATCTGCAGACATGATTATAGTAAATGATATTGGTTCAATCAGATACAAGAAAAATCCTCAGAATAACCAAGTGATCATCGTGGATTCTAAAAAAAATGTTGTCTCAGGATGGATGAATAAAGAAAAAATTGCTAAAATTATTAGAAAACAAATTGAAGTAAAAATCAAATGAAAAAATCAGAACTTCGAAGACTAGTTGCAGAATATAAAGAAACAAAACTAAGGTTTTCAAAATCAAATAATATAAAATTAAATGAGCAACTAAAACAATTGGAGCATAGATACCATCATGAAACAGGCAGAACAATAAAGTCAGATTTAGAAGAGATCACATAAAATAGAACAAAGATTGTGGAAGCATGTAAAATGAAATTCATTCATTCAGAATACAAACAACATAATATGAAAATTTGGAATGAAGTTGCTCCCAGATATCATAAGAGGTGGGCTAGTGTGAATAAAGGACCATTTCAAAGTACAAAAAAATTAGTAGAACTAGTAAATATCAACAAAGGTGATGCAGTCTTAGATGTTGCATGTGGTACTGGGGTAGTCACAAATGAAATCCAAAAGAAAATTGGAAAATTAGGATATGTTATAGGAGTAGATACTTCTACTACTGCAATTAAAATTGCAAAAAAATGGAATGGTAAAAAACAAAATATAAATTTCGTAAATACTGATGCTGAAAAATTCTCTTTTTCTAAAAAATTTGATGCTATTACATGCCAATATGCATTATTTTTCTTTCCAGATGCGCAAAAGGCATTAAAAAACATGAAAAATAGCCTCAAAAAATCAGGAAATATAGGAATTTCAGTTCATGGAAATGCAAAAGAAGTTCCTTATTTTAGCAGTATTTTAGATTCAGTTATCAAGTATATCCCAGACTATGTTCCTCCAGGCTCTCCAAATCTTGATAGATTTGGTACCAAATCTGCTTTAAGAGCAGAATTAAGTAAAGCAGGATTTTCAAAAATTAAAGTTAAAGAATTTATTTTTCAATATAGTCCAGGAAATTTTGAAGATTACTGGAAGACATATCTAAAATACATCGCAAAACCACTAAAAGAAAAGCTAAACGAATTAGATTATTCAAAAAGAAAAGAATTGAAACAGATGGTTAAAGAAAAAACATCACGGTATACTAAGAAAAATGGAGAGATTTTGTTTCCTTGGCAAGTTTTAATTCTAAGTGCAAAAAACTAGAGAATTAGAGAGAAATGGGTAAAGACAACAAGAAAAAAGAAGGTAAACCAAAAAAGAATGATTTTAAATCATTTCTTAGAAAGAGAGCTCCAATTTATCTTGCTTTGATTGCAATGTTAGTAGTATTTGTAATTCCAGAAATGACAAAGGGAACTTTGGAAAAGAGTTTTCCTGAATTGTCAGATGAAGACCAACAAGCTATAGATATTTTGATGAAATATGATGGTCCAAACGACGATGGATTAACTGTAATAGAGGCATTAGAGAATAAAATAAGTGAAGAGTATCCCAATGAGAAGATTTTTGATCATAAAAAAACTGTTGTTGATTTAGCTGTAACAAAAATTAATCCTGAAGAATACCAAGTGAAATTTAATTTTAAGTCCCATAAAGGTGAAATGAATTATGATTGGAATGTAAATGTAGAATCTGAAAAAATTATTTCAAATAATTCAGAAGGAAAATACATTATTGAATTAGTTAATTATTATGATTAGGCTCAAATCGTGACTAAATCTTTAGTAAATTTGTGCATTACAACTGGTCGTTCTTTTACAATCAATGAATCCTCTATTCTAATTCCAAATTTGTTTTCAATATAGATTCCTGGTTCTACAGTGATTGCCATATTTTTTTTTAATTTTGTAGTACTTCTATAAGATATAGTTGGTAGTTCATGTACTTCTAATCCAATTCCATGACCTGTTGAATGAATAAAGTATTGACCATAATTTTTTTCTTCAATGTATTTTCTACATGCAGTATCTACATCTTTACAATCAATATTTGGTTTGACAGCTTTTAGTCCAAGTCTTTGGGATTCTTTTACAATTTCATATGCTTCATTTGCTTGTGATGGAATTTTTCCAATTGCAAATGTCCTTGTTGCATCAGAGACATATCCTTTGTATCTTAAAGTAAGATCAGTAACTACAAGATCACCTTTTTTGAATTTTCTATTGGTGACTTGAGCATGTGGAAGTGCACCATTAGGACCTCCAGCAATAATTAGCGGATTTAATGTAGATTTGTAACCTGTATCAAACATTTCTTGTTCCATTGCATATGTCATCAAAATAGTTTGTAATTCTGATTCTTTTTGACCAACTTTCATCTTTTTTGAGCAAATTTGGAACATTTCATCAATGATTTTCGATGCCTTTTTGAGAATTTGTACTTCTTTTTCATCTTTTATGATACGTGCATTGTAAAATGGCTCAGTTGATGATTTTATTTTTGGAATTGATTTTTTTAATGACATCATTATAGAGTAATTTTGGCAATCAGTACAAACTCGGTTTTTCTTAATTTTTTTGATGACTGAAGTTACCAGACCCTCTCCACGTTCGGCTGTAATTACATCACAATCTTCAGATTCTTCTTTTGCTCTTCCAACTTCAAGCTCAGGTGCAATAATGATAGTTTTTCCATTTTTTTCAAGTAGGCCAATTGCCTCACCCCAAAATCCAGTCATGTAAAATAGATTTTCAGGCTCAAATGTGATCAGGGTATCACAATCTATCTTTTGAGCATATTTGAGAAGATTTTTTCTGCGTTGCTTCATACAGAAACATCTCCAATTCTCAATTTATGTATGATGTAAAGTTTGTATATGGAAAATGGAACCAGATCGCAATGGCTGAAGAAAAAGAGAAGAAGAAAGTAGTTGCATTGCTATCAGGAGGATTAGATAGTCAACTTGCAGTTAGAATGATGCAAGAACAAGGTTTTGATGTATCAGCTGTTGCAATAAAAACTCCTTTTTGTGATTTTGATTGTGGAAGAGGATGTGGATTTGAAATTAGAGAAAGAGCTGATGATCTCAATATAAATTTAAAAACAGTTTATCTTGGTGATGAATACATTGAGATGCTAAAACATCCAAAGCACGGAATTGGTGCTGGATTTAATCCGTGTGTTGATTGTAGAACAATGATGTTTGATGCAGCAAAAAAACACATGGAAGAAATTGGTGCAGAATTTATTATTTCAGGAGAAGTATTAGGTCAACGTCCAATGAGTCAACATGCACCATCGTTACACATTATTGAAAATGAATCAAACTTAAAGGGAAAAATTGTCAGACCGCTATCAGCTGGATTATTACCGCCAACAGATGCAGAAAAAGATGGTTTGATCAAAAGAGAGAATCTTGGGATGATTAAAGGTAGAACAAGAAGAACTCAATTGCAAATGGCTAAAGAATACGGAATAGAAAATCCACCGAATGCAGGTGGTGGTTGTTTGCTGACAGAACCACAATTTGGAATTAAAGCTAAAGATTTGTTTGATCATATTGAAACTCCAACAATTAATGAAATTGATTTACTAAAAATTGGAAGACACTTTAGATTAGATGAAGAAACAAAATTTGTTGTTGGAAGACATAAAGATGAAAATGAGATGATCAAAGCTTTGGCATTACCAGAAGATATTCTACTTGAAGCTAAAGATTACGTAGGACCAGTTTCAATTTTACGCGGTAAAAATGCAAAATCTCATGTAGAGTTTGCATCGTCTGTAACTCTAAGATATTCAGACGCACCAAAAAATAAACAGAGTATCGTTTCTGTCAAAAATGGTAACTCATCTGAAGAAGTTAGTTCTGAATGTGCAGGAGAACAATCTTACATTAAATTTAGAATGTAGGCATGGAATTTTTTAAGAATTAGTCATAACTAAGGAAGAGTTTTTGAGGAAGTAGATATTATTTTCAATAAGAATGCAAAAACAAGAAAATTCTACATTTCTAAAGGCCATAACAATTAGAGATATCAGTGATGTTCATTCCATCAAAGAAGACATCAAAAAAGGTATGATTTTGATTTTACGGGTTACACCATTGGCTCAAAAAGATGTGGAACAACTTCGTAAAGTAGTTGAAGAATTGTATTCCATAGCAAAAGCTGCTAATGCAGAAATTGCAAGATTAGGAGAAGAGAGAATCATAATTGCTCCAAGTAGCATAAAGATCTGGAAACCAGAATATGATCTAAAATAATTTTATTGCTTCTTGAATTTGTGGATAATGTGCAGATAGCTTGTACATTCGTCTAATATTCATAGCAAGACTTTCTGATTTCTTACGTTCTCCGTGATTAACTAATACACGACGAAGTTTTGGTCTTAGTCTTTGTACAAATGACATTAACTGATTGTAATCACTGTGGCCACTAAAACCATCAAGTTTTTCAACACCACAGTTAATTGAAACAACTTCAACTTTACCTTCTTTTCCCAACATAGTTACTTGTTTTGAACCATCAAGAACTCTTCTTCCCATGGTTCCATTTACCTGATAGGAAACAAACAGCACTTTGTTCTTTTTATCAGGCGCTATATTTTTGAAGTATTCTAAAACAGGTCCACCTTCCAACATTCCAGATGTTGCTAAAATAATACATGGTGAATTATCCCTCATTGGCTCTTCTCGAGCATCTGCATGTTCAATGTTTGTAAAGTATTCAGAATCAAATGGATTATCATCTGTTTCTAGAATCTTTTGTTTAAGTTCTCGTGCAAGATATTCAGGATATGATTCGTGTATTGCTGATGCCTCAGAGATCATTCCTTCTGTAAAGACTGGTGCTTCAACCATTTCTCCTGATTTCATATAATGATCAATAACCATCATAATTTCTTGTGCACGCCCAACAGCTGGTATAGGTATCAAAACCTTACCTCCATCTGCTAAAGTATTATTTACTGCATTAATGAAAGATGATTCTACTTCTTGTCGGGTTGGCTGAATATCTTCCTTAAGACCATAGGTACTTTCAATCAATAATGTTTCCACTCTTGGAAAATTCCAACTAGCAGCTTCAAACAAAATACTTTTTCCAAATTTAATATCACCAGAATAAACAAAATTATGATCGCCATTTCCGATATGAAAGTGACATAAAGCAGAGCCTAGAATGTGACCAGCATTTGCAAAAACTAGCTTGATGTCGGGTGAAATATCAGTCACAGTTCCATAGGGCAAAGTAATTGCCTGTCTCATAACTTGTTTAACATCTCGTTCAGCATAAATTGGAGTTCTGCCTTGGGCAGATGCAACTTTGATTGCATCTAATTGAATCAAATTCATCATTGGTAAAGTTGGCTCAGTACAATAGATTGGGCCTTTGTATCCATATTTGCATAGTGCAGGTAAGAATCCAGTATGATCCAGGTGTGCATGCCCAATAACTATGGCATCAAGTTCATCTAGTGTCATATTTAGAGAATCTAGCCTTGGAAATGCATCCATTGGAGAACGTGCACCAGGATTAAGTCCACAATCAATTAAGATCTTACTTTCTGGTGTAGATAGTAACATTGAAGATCTTCCTACCTGACCAAATCCACCAAGAGTATGGAGAGATACTTCAGTTCTTTGAGATAATCGTGGTCTGAAAATTTCATCACCTACTTGTTTAAGCTGTTTACTTCTCTCAGAAGAAGCTTGTTTCAGAGTTGCATTAATTGTTTGAATCGTGCGTGAAGGTATAGTGGTGGATTTTCTGATACGTAATCTCCAACCTATCTTCTCAGTAACTTCAACATGATTGAATTCTTTTGCATTTCTTTGTAATAACCAAGGTCTTTTTGCTTCAACTGATACTTCACCAGTAGTGGTATCAAAAATAGTTCCTTGTAAATCCGCTTCTTTTGGAACACATTCCGCTAAGATTTTTCTAGCTTCAGATTCAGGTTTTCTAATTGATTCATCAGTTCTGACAACAATTCTTTTTTTAATTATGTTTACAAGATTTGATATTGTATCATTGTTTTCCATTAAATAACGAGGAGTATTTGTGTAAAGAGCAATTCTTGGTCCTTCATATTCTATTTTTGTAATACTTGCCTCTTTTGGTATACTTTGCAGTATGGTAGCCATTATATTCTGACCACTAGGAGGTAAATCTTTTTCTGATTGTTTTCTTTGCATTAAATCACTAAAGTTCGATGACGGCTTTCTTTTGTTCTTCAGTCAATAGACGGAAACCATCTTTGTCCATAATTGCGATGTTAATTCCATCGCCAGTACCAATGTTTCTAGTTATTGCGGCTTTAACAGCTCGTAAAGCTATTTGTTTTGCTTCTTCAATTGTAAGGTCCTCTCTATATTCTTCTTCAAGTAAACCATAAGCTACTGGTGAACCGCTACCAGTTGTAACATATGATTTCTCTTCAACTGAACCAAACATATCGACGTTAAATAATGAAGGACCATTTACATCATAACCACCAAGCAAGATATCAGCCATGAATGGATAACCTCTATTTTGATGAAATATCAATGAACAAAGTCTTGCAAGTGAGTGAATTGAGATTGGCCCCTGTTTTTCAACTCTATGAAGATTAGAATGATAACGTAAAATATCAACAATATTTTGTGCATCTGCGACGCCTCCAGCCAAGGTTAATCCTGCATGTAAATCGATTTGTTGAATTTTCATGGTATTGTTATTTGCAATAAAATAGCCTGCACTGGCTCTCATATCGGCACATAATACGACACCGTCTTTAGCCTTGATACCTACAGTGGTAGTCCCATGCAAAATTTTTTCTTCAACGTTATTTGACAAAATACACCTATTAAGATAAAGTGAGTTGAATTTCTCCCTTTTAAATAACTTTTTGATCCCTTGAAATCATAAATAATGATAAAAAATCAAGATCGCATGGAATCACACACAATGGAACTACCTAGACAAATTGTTGTAGGTGAAAAGAACATTGATGACTTTGCAGAATTTCTTCATAATCTAACTAAACCAAAGAAAGTGTCATTAATTTCAGGAATTCATGTAAAAAGAATTCTTAAACAAAAAATTGAAAAATCATTAAAAAGTAAAAAAATTAAATTTGTTTGGCATACATCAAAAGATAATCAGTTCAGTAATCTAAAGAAAATTCAGATTGATGTAAAAAAAGATCATAGTGACATAATAGCAGGAATTGGAGGAGGTCGGTCTGTAGATACTGCGAAAATGGTTGCTTTTAATTTAGATATTCCATTTGTTAGCGTACCCACAGCTGCATCACATGATGGAATTGCCAGTCCATTTGTTTCAATAAAAAGTGATAAACCTCATTCAATTGTTGCTACTGCTCCTTTGGGTGTTTTTGTAGATATTGACATTATCAAAAAAGCACCAACTAGGTTACTTGCAAGTGGATGTGGGGATTTGGTGGCAAACATCAGTGCCGTGAAAGATTGGAAATTAGGACGAGATAAAATGGGCGAGTATTACGGAAGATATTCGGCAAATTTGGCAATTATGAGTGCAGAAATAGTTATGGAAAAATCAAGTCAGTATGCCAAGAAGGGATTGGATGTAAGAGTAATTGTTGAAGCTCTAATTAGTGCAGGAGTTGCATCATGTATTGCTGGAAGTAGTAGACCATGTTCAGGTGCCGAACATCTTTTTTCTCATGCATTAGATAGAATTGCACCTGGAAAGGGATTACATGGAGAAAAATGTGGACTGGGTGCTATTATGATTACAAAACTTCAAGGGAAAGATTGGAAAAAAATAGCAAAAACATTGAAGGATATAGGAGCACCAACTACTGCAAAACAAATTGGGTTAAAAGAAGATCAGATTATTGAAGCATTAATGATTGCACAGGATTTGAGACCTGAAAGGTATACAATCTTAAAAGAAATAGAGATGACCGAAAGAAGGGCAAGAAATCTTGCAAAGAGTACTAAGGTAATTTAAGCAGTTTTCTGTTCTGATAATTTCTCTTTTGCTTCAGGTTTCTTTTCCTGAGTTTGTTTGTTGATATGTGACTCGACAAAATTTAATTTATTCAAAGTTGGAACAAATTTGAAAACATCTAATTGAATAAAGTGTTTCATAATTTGTAAACCATCAGCACGTAAAATTTCTTCAGGAATCATAACACTTACTTCGTTATCTTTTAAGTCAAATTCTATTTTTTTGTCTTCTATAGGAAGTCTATTTTTAAGAATCCCATCGACTTTGTCGGTTGGGGAATCAAGTGATTTGATTACATTTACATCAAACAGAATGTGTTTTCCTGCATATCTGTGATTGTAATCTATTTGTACTCTACCAGAACCGATATATCGAATAATTCCTCTTTTACCATCAATTTCAATAGAATCACCCACTGTAACTTTCTCTGCATCTTCTCCTAATTTTCTAATAGGAATCATTCTAACTTTTTTAGAATCCCTTTCACCAAAACCTTTGTCTGGTGTTACTTCAACTGTGAGTTTATCTCCAACAGTTGTTTTTGCAAGTGCTTCATCCAATCCTTTGAGAACAGGATAAGAAACTTCACCTATGGAAACTAGTTTTGGTTGATATTTGACATTTGACTCGTGAATAGAATGTTTTTTTGCATCTTCTTCAATAGTGGTATCAAAAATCTCTTCGGTATCTTTTACCTTTGCAGTATAATCAACTAGAATTAATGAGCCTTTATCAAAAGTCAATGTGATCGGTTTCGAATTTCCTTATATTAAGTTAAACTTTGTCAAAGTCTACAGTTTAGATCAGAAAGATTGAAAGTGGCTATTGTATTAAAATTCAATACAGCAGTTATTTAGAGAGACTTCAATTTTTCTTCTGCAGTTTTTAGTCCTGCTTGAGCATCAACATCAAATCCCATCATTGCTAATGTAGATGAAATTGCAGATACAGTTCTCATTACATGATATGGACTAACTTCTCCCATGCACCCAACTCTGAATACTTTACCTTTAAGATTACCAAAACCGCCAGCAACTAATACCTTGAATTTATCAGCTAGTGTAGTTCTGAAAGTTTTGTCTTCAAGTCCATCCAAGTAATTTAATGCAATAATTGAGATTGAACGATCTTCTTCTTTTGCAAATGGAGATAGACCCATTGCACTTAATCCAGAGTATAATGCATCTGAACAAACTCTATGACGTTTAAAGACATTTTGTAATCCTTCTTCTAACATTATAGCTAATGCTTCTCTGAATGCATAAAGTAACGGTAATGCAGGCGTGAAAGGAGTATGTTTTTCTTCATCATAAAATTTGAAATATCTTGCTAAATTGAAATACATTGTAGGTGGTGGATTTTCAATCATGTATTTTTTGGCTTTAGCACTAACAGATATTGGTGAAATTCCTGGAGGAGCAGCTATTGCTTTTTGTGCACCAGTCATACATACATCAATATTCCATTTATCCACTGGAAGTGGAGCACCACCGAGTAATGAAACAGAATCTACAACATAGAATGCATCATTTCTAGACGTCAAGTCAGATACTTTATCAAGATAATTTACCATTGTTCCTGTTGAAGTTTCATTGTGAACAACATAGAATGCTTTAACGTCTTTGTTATTATCAAATGCTTCTTTAACTTGATCAAAAGTTGCATTTTGTCCTGGTGGAGTTTCAAGTTTTACAACATTTCCTCCTTGACCTTCAATTAATTGTGATAATCGTCTACTAAATTCTCCATTTACAGGAATGATAATTTTATCACCTTTTTTAACTAAATTTACAACACCTGCTTCAACTGCACCAGTTCCTGATGCAGATAATGCTACAATGTCATTTTGTGTTTCAAATACTTGCTGAGTTTTATCAACAACATCAGTGTACAATTCTACAAAATCATCACTTCTGTGATTGATAATAGGTGCAAGCATGGCTCTCATTACTCTATTAGGCACATTCGTTGGACCTGGGAGCATTGAAAGATATTCCATGTGTTATCTATGTCAGTGTAATTTGGGGTTTATTTATAATTAGAGATTTTTCAAATGCTCTTTAGCACTAGTGTTTTTTAAAAAATTTCTAGTACCTTGAGGTACGAGATTATCCCATTTTTGATCGCTAATTATTAAATCTCTAATATTGGTTCCAGATAATACATTTCTATTTAAAAATGGAATAGCAATAACTTGAACACTTCTTTTAGAATACAGATGTTTTGTTAATTCATCATTTGAAAAAACGATATCAAATTTTGGAACAATAGTATCTATTTTTTCAATCCATTTAACATGATTATCTAAATCTGGGATAAAATAAATTGAAATTTTCTCTTTCATTGTATTATCAATGGAAGATAGAATCATTTGTTTTCGTTCCTCAGCTGAGAATGGATTGTTTTTTTGCACAGGTTTATTTGAACTGCCTAGACCTACCCATAATTTATCAACTTTTGATAATGCAAATTGTAATGCTTCAAGATGACCCAAGTGAAAAGGTTGGAATCTTCCTATCAACAAACCATTCATGTAAATTATAAAAAATTTCTTTTTAAAAAACTATCATAAAGAGTAGTAATTAGAGAGAAATGTGGATTTTCTGAAAATTAACGGAAGTTATGGTGAAGGAGGAGGACAAATTATTCGTTCAGCAGTTGCACTTTCATGCATTACAAAACAACCAATTCATTTAGAAAATATAAGGAAAAACAGGAAAATTCCTGGATTAAGACCTCAACATCTTACAACAATAACTATTCTTCAAAAGATAACAAATGCCAAAGTTATAGGAGTAGAAATTGGATCAACTGAATTAAAATTTATTCCAGGCAATATTGAAAGTTTGGATTTAGTTGAAGATATTGGAACAGCTGGAAGTATTCCTTTAATTTTACAAGCTTTAATTCCCGTAATTGCTATTTCACAAAAAAAACTTAACTTAACAATTAAAGGTGGTACAAATGTTCTTTGGAGTCCTTCTATTGATTATATTCAACATGTATTAGGAGAAGCATATTCAAGAATGGGGATCAAATTTTCGCTTGAATTAAGTAAACGTGGTTATTATCCTAAAGGAGGTGGACGTGTTCAATTACAAGTATATCCGAATAATATAAAATCAATATTATTTTCAAAAAGAAAAACAAGTGATGTAAAATTAATTTGTTCATTTTCAAAACTACCAATTGAAAAAATTAAAAAAGAAATTGAGGAAATTAAAAAGAGATTAACTGATGTAAATTTTATTGTAGATATTGAAATTAAGAATGAAGAAGCAATGAATTCAGCTGCATCCATGTTGATTTACAGCATTGATGAAAATTCAATAATTGGAATTGATGGATTATTTGATAAAAAAAGACAGAAATTTGATTTAGATTTTGAGAAATTTATTAAAAGTCCTTCAATAGATGAGAATTTAGCAGACATGCTAGTAGTTCCTGCAAGTCTAGGTAATGGAAAAACAATATTTCAGGTTAGAGAGATTTCAAAACATTTGGAGACAAATTTGTTTGTAACATCAAAAATCACAGGTTGTAAATACGGAATTGGAAAAATAAGTAATGGATTTGAGGTGATTATTGAAGGGATTTCAAACCCCAGCATCAAGTAATGCTGCAAAAAATAAAATTGCTATTGATAAAACTACTGTAATTTCTCCAAGAATAATAATTTTTTTTCTTAATTTTTGAATTTCAATTTCTGGCATTTGATTTGACATGATTTTTTCTTCAACATCTTTACGAATTACTCTCACATGAATTGCATATATGATAATTAGTACAATTACAAGAATTATTTTAATGATTAAAAATGTCCCATAACTAGTTGCAACAAGTAGATCAGGTTTAGTAAGCAGTACATGCGAACTGTACAAACCAGTCACCATTAGAATAATTAATGATGGAACAGCAACTTTGTTAAATCGCCTTCCAACACGAATCATTATTTGCATTCGCTCTTCAACAGAATTAGTCATTGTTTTTAGAAGTGGAGAAAATACAATTCCAATAAATAAAGATCCACCTACCCATATTGCAGCAGCAATCAAATGAATCCATGTGATAATTGCTTGCTCTATTGCAGTCATAAATTAGAATATTTTAAATCAAATATTATGTATTTGGATCTTGCCAACCTTTTTTAGTTGTATAAATCTGAAAGCAATGAAATGGGACTTCAAAGTAAAATGACAGTTTATGCAGCAATAGCTGGAGTTTTTGCGTTGATGGGAGGAATTATCTATTATGCAAGTCTAGATAATACAGATCTTGAACAAGTTGAAATTAAATTAACAAGTGTAAAACTGATGGATATTAACATAATAGATAATCAAGCAAAGTTTGAGGTTACATTTTTAATAAAAAATCCAGGTGACAAGACATTGACTGTCTCAGTAATTGATTATCAGTTGTATGGTGATGATGTATTATTAGGTTCAGGACAATATTCTACAACAGATGTTGCATTACCTGGAAGAGCTTTATTTTATTCGGGAGCAGAAATTCCTTTGAAGAATACATTTGTACTAAGTAAATCTGAAGTGAATTCAGAAATTTATGAAAAAGCAGTAAATGAAAAAATAACTAATTTCACATCTGAAGGAAACATGACTACTCAAACTGCATGGAGTGAAGTTGACAAAGATTTTACAACTGGCTATTAATTAAAAAGTGGGCCTAATGAGATTCGAACTCATGATCACCGCCATGTCGAGGCGGTATCCTAACCAGCTAGACTACAGGCCCATTGAAAAATAAATCAAATGATTGACATTATTAACGTTTAACAAAAGAAAAAAGGAAGGTACAAGATAGATGACAGATGATTTTACTGAAGAAGAAAAGAGGGGCTTCTATAAGGCAATTTATTCAAGAAGAGATGTAAGATCTCATTTCATTTCAAAACCAATAAAGGATGATATTTTATCAAAAATTCTTCATGCTGCACATCATGCTCCATCAGTAGGATTTTCTCAACCATGGAATTTTATTTTAATAAAAGATATTGAAACGAAAAAGAAAATCAAGAAATCTTTTGAAGAAGAGAAAGACCGTTCATCGAAATTAATAGAAGAACCAAAGAAATCAAAATATCTTTCATTCAAATTAGAAGGGATTTTAGAATCTCCAGTAAATCTTTGTGTAACATATGATCCTACAAAATTTGGTCCATTTGTAATTGGCAGATCAAGCATTCCCGAAGCAGGTCTCTATAGTGTATGTTGTGCAATTCAGAACTTGTGGTTATCTGCTAGAACTGAGGGAGTGGGTCTCGGATGGGTAAGTATTCTATCAAATGAAATATTAAAAGAGACTTTGGAATTACCAGAGCACGTTATTCCTGTTGCATACTTGTGTTTAGGATATGTTGATAATTTTGCAGAAAAACCAGATCTTGAAATTAAAGGTTGGTTACCAAGACTTGAATTGAAAGATGTGGTATATTTTGAAAAATGGAATGACAAAGAAAATAAAAATTGGGACATTATTCAAAAGATGATAAAAGATAATCTAGATTACGCTTAAATAATTAAGAATGTTTTTTTTGCTGGGCTTGTGGCGCAGAGTCAATTTGACGCGAAACATGGATAGCGTGGTAGCCTCCTAAGTTACAGGTCGAGGGATCGAAGCCCTCCAAGCCCGTGTAATTTTAAAAATTGACGGAGAGTTAAATACAAAGACAAATGGCTGTAGATATGAAAATAGTTGTAATTTCTGGTAGTCCCAGAAAGAATGCCAATACACAAGTCATAATGAAATATGTTTTTGAATATGCTAAATCAAAAAATCAAGACACAAAATTAATCAATCTTTCTGAAGGTCAAATTGAATGCTATAGAGGACCAGATGAAGAATATAATGAAGCAACTAAGATTGCTGGAAATGATATAACAGATGCTGATGTATGGTTAATTGGTTCACCAATCTATAATTCATTTTTTAGTTCAGCATTAAAAAATCTATTTGAATATATCAATTATAAAAAAACTCCAGGAAAAGTTGCAGGTATTACAATTTTAGCTGCTGGAAACATTGGTTTTATCAATGTCCAGACATTAATTACACAGTTGTTATCATATTTTAGAGTGATAACAAACCCAAAGGCGATATTTCTAACTACAGAATCTATCACTGAAAATTCTGTTTTAGACGTAGATGCACAAAATAGATTAAAAGAAATGGTAGATGAAACTTTAGAGATGGCTTCTAAATTACATCAAGATTAGTGTATAGATAAACTACTTTGAAGATTTTTAGGTATAGATATTATCAAAATTAACCTAAGTTTGACCTTGATTAGAATTTGATATTCTAAATTCATATTCAAAAAAAACCATCAACAACCACATAATTTGAGTAAAGTGATGGTTACCTAATTGTTTCCCAATAGAAATTCATCATTATCAAAAATTTGAATTATCAAAGGATAATTAGAGATATAATTTCAGATTATTCCTCCAACAAATTTCCATGGAAGTATGTTATCTTTCGATATATTCATTTGAATAATTAATTTTGTAAATTCCATAGGATTCTTTATTTAGATTATTTCATTTTGAAGATTAGTTGGTTTTGTAAATGAATTTGCGTTAGAGAATCTGGCAATCAATAAACTAATAATAATAATATCTGTAATTACTATAATTTTAGACACGATACCATTACCTCAAATTTGAAATAAATCTTTTATTTCAAATTATTTCCGCTTAAAATGCAAAAGTCAAATATTAACATGACATAGAAATTATACTATTGAGTTTAAAAAAAGATCCCACTGAATTGTGTTCATGTAAATGCCATTTTGGTGGTGCTGTAAGTTGTCCTAGTTGTAAGAATAATCATGGTGTAATTTGTTGCCATTGTAAAGATTAGATCTGTTTACTTAGTTTTTCTTTCAGATGCCAATATTTTTAGATTAGCTAATTCAGTTTTTAATGATTCAATCTGAACACGAGTTTCTAAATTAGAAATTTCTTGATTTAACCTTTCAATTTCACTGTCTTTGAGCTTCACAGATTCTTTTACATTGTTTAGTTCTACGGACAATTCACTTTGAATTTGTTTAATTTCTGAAAGACCCACTTGATTTCCTGTAGTTGTGGTTTCAATTGTTCGTGTATTATTCAAGCTTTTTTTTTCACTATGTGATGGTGCATGATTGTGCATGTAATCAGTGCTTTTCTGAGTAATCCAACATGTTAATGTCAAAAACCATGTAATTGGAACTGCTATCATGAATACTAGATCCAATATTGGTGCAAAGTCAACAAAGTAAGGCCAAAGTCCAGTTAATATAGCTGCGAAAACCCCTGTTACTAATGTGGCTAAATGATTACCAACATATCCCATGATTAATTAAAAATTTCATTATTTATAACAGTAATGCTAAAAATCATAATATAATATAATTAAAAAGAAAAAAAGAATCGAATTTATTCTTCTTCAGAGGTAGTAGTTGCTTTAGGCATATCAGAGGTAGTAGTTGCTTTAGGCATATCAGATTGTAAGATTTGGATTTTTTGCAATAGTTCAGTTCTTAGATCTCTTGCAACTCTTCTTACAGTTGGTCTTGGAACACCAAGTTCATCAACTACTTTGGTGTAAATATCTTGCTTGTCGGTTACCCCTTTGTCAAGATAAGAATTAATTGCTTCTTTAATTATCGTGCTTTGGTTTGTACGATTCAACGAATTCTAAATTTTGATTGTTCTATATAAGACTATAACTTTTAGAATTTCAAAATTATCATATACGACAAATTCAGATTGTACACTAGATTAAAAAAAATATTAAGTCTGCATCAATAAATTTACCAACAAAAAATATACCAATAATTATAGATTCTTGAAAATTGTTAAAATATCTATAAAAAAATTTTTAATTATTTTCACAAAAGACTATTAAGATGTATTAGCAAATTGATCTTAATGGCTACAGTAAACATTGAAACTAATTTAGGAAAAATTTCATTTAAACTATTACCTGAATTAGCTCCAGAGACTGTTAGGAATTTTGAAAAATTAGCTAAAGATGGATTCTATAATGGAACTCTTTTTCATAGAGTCATTCCAGGATTTATGATTCAGGGAGGTGATCCCAACACAAAAACAGACAATAAAGGTTCATGGGGAATGGGAGGACCAGGATATAATCTCAAAGCTGAATTTAGTTCAAGATCTCATTTACGAGGCATAGTTTCTATGGCTAGATCACAAGATCCAAACAGTGCAGGTTCACAATTTTTCATAGTTACCGCTGATAGTACATTCTTAGACAGACAGTACACTGTATTTGGCGAAGTAATTGAAGGAATGGATGTTGCAGATAAAATTGTAAATTTAGATAGGGATGGTAATGATTGTCCCTTAGAAAAAGCACCTATGCTTCATGTTACTGTGGAATAAATGAATACAAAAATTGTCATATTTACTATAGTTTCATTAATTTTAGTTATTCCTTCTGTAAGTGCTCAAGAAGTTAGCATTGGTGAAAAACCAAATCAAAAATTAGTTAAAGTGATAATTAGTAATGAAGGAGACATTCATGTTAAACATATCGTAAGTTCCTCTAATTCCCCAAAACAAATGAATTTGATTGATGGTGTTGTTCAAAATCTAATGATAACTGATGAAAAAGGTGAAGAGCAATTACTAACAATAATTGGCAATAATGACGCTGTGATGATTTTTCCATCAGATAATGATTTCATAATAGAATATGATCTTGATAATGTACTTTCTCAAAAAGATAATGTTTGGACATGGAATTTTAGATATCTTGAAACAACATCTTTTATCTTTCCTGAAAAACTTGATTTAATTTTTGTAAATGATAGACCAGTTAACTTGGATGATAAAAATGGAATTTCTTGTCATGGTTGCCAAATGATTTTAGAATATTCAATTAATGAGCCAAAAAATATCATAGAGATTAATTGGGAAGATAAAGAATTTTTTGTAGAAATTAGAACTTTTGCAGATATAGAAAATTTTAATTTTAATCAACCTACAAAGAATATTACATTTGATGTTTCTGATGAATACCGATTTGTTGCCACCATAATTCCATCAGATCTGCTAGCCGGGCCATATTCAATATTGCTTAATGATGATGAAATTCTATTTCACGAATATAACAACAATGGGACACACGTTTGGATCAGCATGAAACCTGAATCCTCTGGAGAGATTACAATCTTTGGCACCACAGTAATTCCTACGACCGGAAGAGAGATTACAATCTTTGGCACCACAGTAATTCCTGAATACTTGATCATTGTACTTTTAACAATAGGTTTTTTGATTATTCTTGCCGTACTATTAGTAAAAAAATTCAGTCTCCACTAGAACCACAAGAACAAAAACCATATTCATCAATCCTAACATCACATACTGCACATTTTTCACCATAATCTACTTCCCAAGGTTCCTTTCCAAAAAGCTTGAAATGATCATCAATTTCTATTGGTATTTCCCTTTTCTTTTCCAATGATTTGTATAGTCATTTTAACTATACAAACATTATCGGAAAAAAATTATGAAAATTGAATGTGGCTGTCATTGTATAAAGTGCAAAAGCACAAATTTAGAATCAAATAGAATTGGTCAGATTGAAAAAGATGGGTATTTTGATATGCATCATACATGCAAACAATGTAATGCACATTTTGATCATCTAGAGGGTGAAATTTTTTCTAATTGTCAAAAATGTAATTATTTTTCTAGTTAGATACCAATGATTCTTGAGTAAAATAATGAATTCGGTTTTCCTCAGAGCGTTTCATAATTTCATTGACGGAAGCCATTTTTGCTAAAGCTTTTGATACATCTAATGGACTTGCAGCCCAACCATATTCTCGAAGTTGTTGGATAGTTTCAGTAACTGTTCTTGGAGATTCAAAGAATCTACTTGTTTCCAAAATTCTTAATTTTGATTTAATTTGATTAGAAGCAATGTATTTTGGTTCATTAAATTCTGGTTCATATGTTTCAGCATCATCCAAATATTCTAAACCAAATTGAGCTGAATGCTCTAATTCAGTTGATTTTTGAGTAGGTTCCATTTCATACACGATTTTTGCTTGATTATCAGGTAAATGATGTGAGATATTATCAATGACCTCACCCAATGTTTGGTTATCAACATAGAAATCTCTTGAGTCAACCTCAATTTCATTTTCTCCTATCTTGAGTTTAATTCTAGCCAATGACAAATAACCGTATAATTTTGATTTATTCTGTTAGCTCTAAGGAGCTTTAAGATTAGATCAAAACTTTTACACAATTTATTGGAACTTTTTTCCTTTTTGGTTAAAATGTAAATTTACAATATTTAGTCATGAAATCATCTAAAAAAGCGAGTATAGTTATTCTGTTTGTATTAGGCATGAGTATTTTTGGATATTCACAATATGCATCTGCCTCGCAGATTGGAGTAAGTATTACACAGAGTGAATTACTTGACAAGAATGAAAAAAGTGCAAACTACAACATAGAATTACAATTTGATAATCCTTCATTATTATTATTAACTGCAGGTGAAACTGAATTCTTTATAATTTCTAATGATAAAATAGTTGGAAAAGGTCAGTTAGAATCATTCATGTTACAACCATTAGATAGTAGTAATGTTAAAGGTACATTTCATACAGATTCTAATGTCAATGACGATTCTAAATCTGTCAATATTACTGGTATAATAAAATACGATTTATTTGTTACATCTATTGATGTTCCATTTGTATACTATCCAACAGAAGAACAAGCAAGAGAATTTATACATCAAAATTAGTTTTTTACCAAATGCTTACTGTTTTTGGTTCTACAGCATTAGATACCATTAGAACTCCAAAAAAAACATTAAAAAATGTTCTAGGAGGTGCAGCAACTTTTGCAGCAGTTTCAGCAAGTAATTTTGTAGATACAGGATTAATTGCTGTAGTTGGAAAAGATTTTCCAAAACAGCATCATAAAGTTTTGTCCAAATATCTTGACTTGCAAGGATTGATTATCAAAGATGGTAAAACATTTCGGTATGATGGAAAATATGATAATACACTTAGTACAAGAGTAACTTTGAAAACAGAATTAAATGTACTTGCAGATTTTAAAGCAACTGTACCTGAAGCATATAAAAAATCTCAATTTGTATATCTTGCAAATAATGATCCTGAGCAAAATATTTCATTGATCAAAGAATTTGACAACGTAAAATTTTCTATGTGTGATACCATAGATTTTTGGATATCTACCAAACGTGAGGCAGTAATCAAAATGATTAAAGCTGTTGATGCCGTTGTAATTAATGATGAAGAAGCTAAACTTCTAACTAAAGAATTCAATTTGATAAAATGTGCAAAAAAAATGATGCAATGGGGTGCAAAATATGTCATAATCAAAAAAGGTGAGCACGGTTCCTTGATGTTTTATGATGATGTGATTTTTCCAACTGCAGGATTTTCATTAGAAGATGTGGTAGATCCTACAGGGGCAGGAGATTCTTTTGCTGGAGCAATGATAGGATATCTGGCAAGTAAAAAATCTACTAAAATATCAGATATTAAAAAAGCAGTTGTTTACGGAAATGTTTTAGGATCATTTGCTGTTGAAAGATATGGATTAGATGGATTACTAAAAATGAAAAATGGTGACATTAGAAAACGTATCAAGATATATGAAAAAATGATTCATTTCTAAAAAGATTTAAGTTCAATAATTTCTCAAATTAATTTATCATGTTACAAGAAACATCTGAAAAAGATCGACTAGATGCAATATTCAAACTCCAACAAGGTCTATCAGACATGATGAACTTGGATAGATATCCTAAAGATACTGAAGGAAGAGTTTCAGCTTTATGTACAGCAATTATGCATGAAGCAGTTGAATTACAAAGAACAACTAACTGGAAATGGTGGAAAACTCCGGTTGAATTTAACGAAGCTGAAGCAAGAGAAGAATTAATTGACATTTGGCATTTTGTTGTACAGGCATCAATAGAACTAAAACTTACACCTGATGATATTTTAGCTGAATACAAAAAGAAAAATGAAATAAATCGTGAAAGGCAACGAAGTGGATATTAAATAAATCTAGATTTTTTCTAAAATTAATTTAAAATTAGTTTGATTAATCATGTTTACAAGACGTACATTCTCTTGAAAATATTTTATTTCTGATTGTGATACTGTAAGGTAAGGATCTGGACTAGTGGAATTAATTATTCTATTATTTTGATCAGTTCCATTTTTGTGTAATTCGAAAAAAGAATGACCAGATTTATGTCCCCAAACCTCTTTTCCACAAACAATAATGATGCTAACTTGAGGATTTCGATTCACATATTTGATTATAGAATCAATTCCTTTATTTTCAGATAGTAGACGTCCTGCAATAGATATTTTATTTAGAATTTCAGAACTTGCAAAATTTTTTAGTAAATCTATGCTTGAAAGAGTACAAATTGCTACTGAAGATTTTGAATTTCCAAGATAAAATTCTTCATTGATAGGTAAAATAGCCTTACACAGTTCACCAATAACCTCACCTATCATGTTCATAATATTTCATGCATTATTTTGGCAATAAATTCAATGTTTTTTTGAGTTACATTCGGATGAATTGGTAAAGAAATTACATTAGAAGATGCCAAATCCGTAATTGGAAGTTTTATTTTTAATTTGTAAAATGGGGTTTTATGAATTGGTGTTGAATAGTATGATACTGCACCAATTCCTTTCTCATTTAGTTTTTTTAATAATTTATCACGTTTGTCAGTTGAAATTGTATAAAGATACCAATTTACATTTTCATTTTTCCTTTCTATCGGTAATACAACTTCAAGATCAGAAATTAGTTTTGATAAAAGTTTAGCATTATTCGCTCTAGATTTTAAAAATTTAGGAAGTTTTTTCATTTGTACAGTTGCTATTGCAGCATTAATTTCAGGTAATCGTAAATTCAAACCAAACATTCTAGTATCATATCCATGAACCATTCCATGATTTCTAATCATCAATAGTTTATCTCTAAGATTTTTGTTATTAGTT
>Ga0224513_10000071_pt1 | contig 30329 bp, 24 predicted proteins | sample SF_May12_sed_USG_5_FD_169109 | JGI IMG/M metagenome (GOLD analysis project Ga0224513, IMG submission 169109) | Sediment microbial communities from San Francisco Bay, California, United States - SF_May12_sed_USGS_21 | ecosystem: Environmental > Aquatic > Marine > Sediment | place: USA... | reverse complement strand
GCTTCCAGGGTCGCTGCAGCCCATGAATGGGGTGTTTCCAGTAACTGGTTGGGCTCTCGATGACGAAGAGATCGCGTATGTAGAAATCATGGTCGACGGTCTGGCGATGGGCAACGCTGTAACCGGTGTCCACCGGCCGGATGTCGGAAACCGGTTCCCAAGTGATCCGGATGCTGAGTTTTCTGGTTTCGTACGCATGCTCAATACGACTGCGCTCAACAACGGGATCCACGTGCTCGCAGTGAGGGTGGTTGATAACGAAGGTGCCTCGCGGGTCATCGGGAGGCGTTTCGTCCAGACCTTCAATACTGGTTCCAATCTGCCACCATTTGGTCAGATCAACTGGCCGATCGCCAACCACGTGATGTATGCGGACGGATGCGAAGATGCCGAGGACGGTACCCTCCCGCCGTGGTCTGGAGAGGTTCTCGACGATCCTGACAACGCCGAAATGGTGATTGGCTGGGCGCTCGACGTGGGCTCCCGCACCGACATGGGTGGTGTGGCCTATGTGCAGCTCCTGCTTGATGGCAACATCATCGCCGATACCAATGAGGGCAGCTTCTACTGGGATGAAGTGGAGTGGGACTTCAATTACTACGGCCACCCACGTATGGACATCCACAATCTCTACGTCGACGTTCCGAACTCAAAACACAGCGGTTTCTCGTTCCTGCTCGATGTCAACTATCTGATCCTTGCGCGTGGTTACAGTCAGGGCCTGCACCTCTTCAAAGTTCGGGCCGGTGATCGAGAAAACAACGTCACCGATATCGCTCAACTTCCGGTGATCTTTGACTGCAACGACGACGCGGATGACCCCGCATGGGGTGATATCTGGACGCCGGAGCACATGGAACTGGTTGGGGGAGTGGTCGAGGTGACCGGGTTTGCCATCGACACGCGGTCCTTGGACCAGGTCGAGATCTGGGTCGACGGTGTTTACATCGGTGATGCCGAATATCCCATCACCACACCGGATCTCGGTGATCTCTATCCATGGCTGCCGATTTCCTTTTCCAGGAACGCAGGCTTTCGCTACGAACTCGACACCGTCGCAGCCGATCTTGCCGACGGCGAGCACTACCTCGTCGTGTGGACGCATGACAATCGCGACGGTCGGACCATCATCGGTCAGCGGACCTTTGTCCTCGACAATCAGAGTCCCTGACCCCCATTCTCCCGTGGAACCACAGAACCCCGCCTCGGCGGGGTTTTGTTGTTGATGAAAAGGCGTGGGGCTTGAGGCGTGGGGCTTGGTAATCCTCCAACCTCGTTGCATAGCTCGGGGTCGGTCCTCAAACCTCAGGCCTCAAGTCTCAAGCCCCAAGCCTCCGCACAATCATGCCAATCTGGCACGGGCGCAGGTACAATGTCCGCACAACGGAGGTGTGCGTGAAAGCTTTGTACTTCGAAGAGCATGGAGGGACCGACAAGCTGCTTTACGGTGAGCGGCCGGAACCCGAGCCTGGACCGGGTGAGGTGAGGGTGCGGCTGAAAACCACTGCTCTCAATCATCTCGATCTCTTCGTTCTCGATGGGATACCTGGCATCCCCATCGAGTTGCCCCATATCGGCGGAGCGGACGGCGCTGGTGTCGTGGACGCAGTCGGAGAAGGGGTCGGTGACGTCGAAGTCGGCGCCGAGGTGGTTTTTGACCCAGGATTGTCCTGCGGCCATTGCGAGTATTGCCAAAGCGGCGAGCAAAGCCTCTGTGTGCGATTCGGGGTACTGGGAGAGCACTCGGATGGCACCTTTGCCGAGGCCGTGCTGGTGTCGGCTCAGTCACTCGCGCGGCGTCCGAACCACCTGTCGTGGGAGGAGTCGGCGGCCTTTGGTCTCGCCCACCTTACCGCGTGGCGAATGCTGATCAATCGAGGAGGACTGCGTCCTGGCGAGACGGTGCTCATTCATGGTATCGGTGGTGGTGTGTCGATGGCCTGTCTCCAGCTCGCGAAGATTGTAGGGGCGCGTGTCATCGCCACCTCTCGCAGTGAGAAGAAGCTCCGCCGTGCTGTCGAGTTAGGCGCTGACGAGACACTGCCGGCCGACGATCAGGTCGCCCGTGGCGTTCGCGGCCTGACCGGCAAACGAGGAGTCGACGTAGTTGTCGACTCGGTTGGCGAGGCGACCTGGATGCAATCTCTGAAGGCGGCCGCGAAGGGCGGCCGGATCGTGACCTGCGGGGCCACATCGGGGCCCAACCCGGTCGAGGAGATCCGGCTGATCTTCTGGAATCAGCTCAGCATCATCGGCTCGACGATGGGCTCCCGCCGAGACTGGCGGCAGCTGATAGCGGCGGTCGAAATGCACCGTCTCAAACCTGTTATCGATACCGTATACCCTTTGGCCGAGGGCCGAACGGCGTACGAACGAATGGAGCAGGCGGGGCAATTTGCTAAGATCGTGCTGTCCGTCGATGGCTGAGCCGGCAAAGGTCAAAGGGATGCTCGCCAAGTACCTCCGATTCGACACTTCGAAATGAGTCAATTTGACTGAAGCCATGGGCACGCCGACGACCGAATACCTCTCACCGAAGGTGCTGGCTCGTCCCGAGCACCAGCTATCTCGGGGAAGCCTGTCGTCAGAAGCGCTCAAGGTTCTCTATCGGCTTCACCGGTCCGGATACGCGGCCTACCTGGTTGGCGGCAGTGTTCGCGACCTCCTGCTCGGCAACCGGCCCAAAGATTTCGATGTTGCGACCAACGCACGGCCGCAGGAAATCAGACGGCTGTTTCGCAACTCTCGAGTCATCGGGCGGCGGTTCCGACTCGTGCATGTGTTCTTCCGAGCCGGCATCGTCGAGGTCGCCACCTTTCGCGCCAGCCCGGAGCCGCCGGAATCTCCAAACGATTGGGAGGAGGCGGCTGCTGAAGAGGCGGAGGAGAACACGACCACAGATCGCCCACAGCCGGCGACCGAGGATGTTGTTTTCGGCACGCCCGCGGAAGATGCTCGCCGTCGAGATTTTACGGTCAACGCGCTCTTCTACAACATTGCGGATTTCTCGATCATCGACCATGTCGGCGGAATCAAGGACCTCGAGCGGGGTTTGATTCGTACCATCGGTGACCCCGACCAACGTTTCATCGAGGACCCGGTGCGGATGATGCGTGCGTTGGAGTACAGTGTTCGCCTCGGGTTCGATATCGATGCGCGAACCCGTGAGGCGATCACTGCCCAGCGAGACTTGATCGCGGAAGCCTCGGCGCCACGCCTGACCTACGAACTCTTGGAGTCGTTAAGGTCGGGGCATGCCGCCGGCATTCACGAAGCCTGGCGCCGCTCGGGCGTGTTCACGCGGGCATTCCCGGATCTTCCGATCGACACCGATGAGAGCATGCGCATCCTCGAGATGGTTGATCGGGAGATCAATTCGAGCCGTGAACTCTCGGACCCAAGCTTGATTGGAAGCTATTTTCTCGGTCGATTCCTCGCGATTGCGGAAGAGGAGACCTCTGATACGGGTCGGGTCGACAACCCCCAGGTTCTGGACCGGCTCAAAGAGTCACTCGAGCCGGCTTCGACGAGCATGCATCTCTCGAATCAAACCCTGCACCTGTTGCACCAGGGTCTCTTCGCTTTGACCAAGATGAGGCGGCCACCGGACCGTGGGCGCCAGGTCCTCAAGCTGGCGCGCCAGGAGTATTTCAAGGTGGCGTGGGAACTGTACGATTTTGCGGTTGCCCTGGGCTACATATCTCCTGAGGCACACCAGGGGTGGAAACGCGCTTTGCGCAAGGTCGGCACCAAAGACCGAACCGATGCTCCTCGCAAGAGTGTGACCGAGCGCCCGCGCCGCCGCCCGAGGCGGAGGCGGTGAGATATGGTGGTTAAGGATCTGAAGGAGGCGGCACGTCGTGTCGACGCGCTCCGGGAGTTGGTTCGCCGCCACGACCACCGCTACTATGTCCTTGCCGATCCCGAGATTTCGGACTACGAGTACGATCAGCTCTTTTCCGAGTTGAAGGAGCTCGAAGGGGAGTTCCCAGACCTTCAGACTCCAGCCTCGCCGACCCAGCGCGTGGCGGGAGAACCGTTGCCGGGACTGGACCAGGTCGAACATGCGGTACCCATGCTCTCGCTCGACAACAGCTACTCGCGGGATGAGCTCGAGTCGTGGTACGCACGGCTTTGCCGGGAGCTTGGACACGACCCTGGAGATCTCGCCGCCGAGCTCAAAATCGACGGTGTTTCGATCTCCCTTGTATACGTCGACGGAATACTCGAACGTGCAGTGACTCGCGGTGACGGGGTGGTGGGCGATGACGTCACATCCAATGCCCGCACGATCCGACAGCTTCCCCTCAAAGTGGATGGGCTGCCGCCCCTGGTTGAAATCCGGGGAGAGGTTTACATGGCGAGGAGCACTCTGGATGAACTCAATAACGAGCGCCGTCAAGAGGGCAAGCGCGAGTTCGCAAACCCGCGTAACGCCGCGGCCGGTGCGATTCGATTACTCGATCCGCGACAGGCGTCACGACGACGTCTCGGACTGTGGTGCTACCAGGTGGCTCGCGCGGAGGGCCGTGAGGGAGACAGTCACGTTACCTCGCTCGAGTGGCTTCGCGGGCTTGGGTTTCCGGTCAGTCCTGGGCTCGAACGGTGTCCGGGACTCACCGACGTGGAGACCTTCATTGACCGCTGGGAGCAGCGACGGCATGATCTCGACTACGATACCGACGGCATCGTGGTCAAGGTCGATAGCGCCGCCGGGCGCGCCGCTCTCGGTAGCACCTCACGCTCGGTGCGGTGGGCGGTTGCCTACAAATTCCCTCCCGAGGGCCGGACGACGAGGCTCCTCGACGTCGTCGTGCAGGTCGGTCGTACCGGAGTGTTGACGCCGGTAGCGGTTTTGGAACCGGTGGAGGTTGCGGGTTCGACAGTTTCACGAGCGACCCTCCACAACTTTGACGAAGTCGTGCGGCTCGATGTTCGCATCGGCGACACGGTGTGGGTCGCCAAAGGCGGAGAGGTCATTCCGAAAGTGGTCGGAGTTGTGACCGCCGATAGAGAGCCCGGGACACGGCCCTATGCAGTGCCGGAAAAATGCCCCGAGTGCAGCACGCTGGTGGTGCGCGAGGTGGAAGAGGTCGCCCTGCGCTGCCCCAACCCCGATTGTCCTGCGGTGACTCGGGCGCGGCTTCGCCACTTCGTGGCTCGAGGTGCAATGGAAATCGAAGGTCTCGGAGGTCGGCTGCTCGAGCAATTGGTCGAGGCAGGTTTTGTGACTGACGAGGCATCCCTGTGGGACCTCGAGGCGGATAGTCTGGCGGAGCTGCCCGGCTGGGGCGAGCTGTCAGCAAAAAATCTCCTGGGTGAGCTCGAGGGGGCCCGCGATCGACCTCTTCACCGCCTGCTCTTCGCACTCGGCATACCTCATGTCGGCGAGCGGGCGGCAAAGCTCCTGGCGGGGCGCTTCGGCAGTCTCGAGGCACTCGCCGCGGCCGATCCCGAGGTGTTTGAAGAGGTTAATGGCATCGGTCCCGTGATCGCTGCTGCGGTCACCGAGTGGTTTTCGAAACCGCGTCATCAGTCTCTGGTGAGGCGTCTGGCCGAGCGTCAAGTCGATCCCCACATGGAGATCGGCGATCGGAAGGACAAATCTCTTGCCGGTCTTGTATTCGTTATCACCGGCAGCCTCAGCCGGCCGCGGCGTGAGCTGAAGGAGGAGTTGGAGAAACTGGGCGCCTCCGTAGCAGGTTCCGTATCAGGGAAAACCTCTTATCTGGTGGCCGGGGAAAACTCGGGCAGTAAGCTGGCCAAGGCGCGAGCGCTCGACGTAGAGGTCATTGACGAGACCAAACTGGCAGAGATGTTGGATGGATAAGTACTCCGATGCATAAATACGATCGTATTCGGCCACCGCTGCATCGCCCCTGCCGACGCTTGGCGCCCTTGAAGTACGGCAAGGGTACATCTGCGGTCGCCAAGCGTCGGCAGGGGCGCGCATCGGCGCCCTCGGTACGTGACCGTATTTATGCATCGGAGTACTAAGGGAGTTGGTGCCGTGGAGCCCGTGATCTTTCTCGTTGACGATGACGATGGGTCGCGCGATGCGATGACCCGCACTCTGGAACGGGTGGGGTATCGCCTACGGGCATTTGCCTCCGCCGAAGAAGCTCTCGAAAAGCTGCGCGATGGTGATCAGGTCGATGCGATAGTCTCTGATGTTCGAATGCCGGGCATGGACGGCTACGAGTTCTTGCGCGAGGTTCGTGCTGAGTTCCCGATTCTGCCGTTCCTTCTGGTCACTGCCTATGCTGATGTGAAAGACGCCGTGGCGGCGCTCCAGGAGGGTGCCGATGACTATCTCACCAAACCAGTGAAGGTACAGGAGCTGCGCCAGCGGGTGCAGCTTCAACTCGAACGACGGGTGTTGTCGGATGAGAACCGTCGTCTGCGCCAGCGACTCGAAAAGAGCTTTGGATTCGAGGGCATTGTTGGCCACTCCACCGCCATGGAGGACCTGTTGGAACGGCTTCGCGTCGTGGCACCAACGCGATCGACAGTCCTTGTCGTCGGCGAGTCGGGAACCGGCAAAGAGTTGGTTGCCAACGCTCTCCACCAAAACTCGCCACGTGCCCGCGGGCCATTCGTGGCCATTAACTGCGGCGCCATTCCCGGTGAGATTCTCGAGTCTGAGCTCTTTGGTCACGAAAAGGGAGCCTTTACCGGCGCACACCAACGCCGCATCGGTCTGATCGAACGCGCAGCCGGTGGCACCCTCTTTCTTGATGAAATCTCGGAGCTGTCCGCCGACCTGCAGGTCAAGTTGCTTCGCGTGCTCGAGGAGCGTCACATCATGCGGGTCGGTGGGGCAACGCAGATTGCGGTCGATTTCCGGCTCGTCGCGGCGACCAATCGTCATCTCGCCGAATGGGTCGAGTCGGGCCGCTTCCGTCAGGATCTCTTCTACAGGCTCAAGGTGGTCGAGCTCAACATTCCGCCGTTGCGAAAACGTGCCGGCGATATCCCACTGTTTGTCCAGCACTTTCTCGAGTACTTCAACGAGGAGCTCGAAAGGGATATCAGTGGTGTTCACCCGGCCGTATTGGCAGCTCTCAAACGGCAGTCGTGGCCTGGGAACGTTCGCGAGCTCCGAAACCTGATTGAGACGATGGTCCTCTTTGCGCGTTCCGGTGAAATCGGGCTTGAAGATTTGCCCGCCGAGTACCGGACGCCGACTCAGCAATCAGAGTCGGTGGAACCAACCACGTGGCAGCCGCGACCGATGGACGAGATCGAAAAGGAAGCCATACTTCGTACGGTTGCTCACACCGGAGGGCACAGGGCCCGCGCGGCAGACCTCCTCGAAATCGGGCTCAGGACGTTACAGCGGAAGCTGAAGGAATACGGCGAGATCGCTCCGCGAGAGAACGGGGACCTGGAGGGCGAAGACTAGCCTTCTCGAATTAGGAATTAGGAATTAGGAATTAGGAATTAGGAATTAGGAATGAACACCCGCCCGCCCAACACGCTGATGCAAGGGCGCGCCGCAAAACGTGCCGTCTCTGACGATTTTGGGCGCGAGTTCTTTTCAATTGAGCGGGGCGTTGAAGCCAAACATCGTCAGAGGGGGCACTCCTTGGAAGCGCGTTGCGAGAAGCGCGCGTTGAAGCTGGATTCGCGAGGCCGGAGTTTAGGCACCGGTGCTAAAATTAATAGACTCGAAAGGAGCGCGTGATGGAAATTCCCGGCAAGGTTGCACTGTACTGCCCCCTGATCGATGTCAAAGGGACCGTCGGGATGCTGATGTCGGTTTCCGATCACGGCTACTACCATGTCGAGGTCCCAATCAAGGGACGCACACACGTCATGCTGCTGCCCATTGCGCACACCGCGCTGTATTTCGCTGATCCCGAGCCCGAGGCTGAGGAGGGTTTCGAGATCGAGCGCTGATTCGGGTCGTCCCGAATAGAAAAATCGCGAATAACCCCGCCATTCGCGCTGTTATAGAAGCGTGGCCGAAAACAAAGAAGATCTCATTGGGGGGGCATGGGTCGAGGTCCTCGATCAGCTCGGCGAAGCGGTTATCGTCCTCGATCATCAGCGCACCCTTCAACATGTGAATGACGCTGCTCGGCGACTGCTGGGCTATGAGCACGGGCAGCGAGTCGGTGGGAGGTGCAAGCTCACGACTCGCGGGGTCGACTGCGAAAATGCCTGTCCCTTGACCTTTGCACTCGAAACAGGGCTGGAGCGGGTTGAGGACTTCGCCACCGTCTACCACACGATTGACGGGCGTGCGCTGGCCCTGAGGATCACTGTCATTCCGCTGACTGACGAAGGAGGCGGGTTCCGGGGCGCGGTTGAAATCCTGCGACCCACTGATCCGAAGCCCGGCTTCTATCTGACCGGATGTTCGACTGTGACCGACGCCCTCAGAGAGCGTGTCGCAGCCCTCGCTCGAGGGCGCGCAGACGTCTGTGTCGTTGGCGAGGCACCGGCTTGCCGGGACGTGGCACGTGCCATGCACCGCTTTTCAGGCATGCCGGACAACCTGTTCCATACATGGGATGGGAGCTGGGATGGGATCAGTCCGTGGCCGCCCGGGACCATGTACGCCTCCGGTGACATGGTCGGCGACTTGTTTGACGGGACTCGCCCGGAAGGGTGGCGGGTTGTCATTGAAGGGACGTCCACTGCCGAGGTTTCATCCATCGAAGTCCTTGAATTGCTTTCAGCCGAAGAGCGGGAAGAGGATCTGTCGACGATGATCGTGGCCTGGATCGAGGAGCTCTCACCGCGTACCAGGGTTTCGCAGGAGGCCCTCGAACGACTCACAAGAGTGGTGCGAGACCGCGGCTTTGAAAAGCTGGAGAGTGTGTTGACGGCCGCACTGGCTGTGGCGGGGGAATGTGTTGAGGAGGACCATCTCCCGGTCGACGGATATCATTCGGCATTTGTAGATGAACTCCTGAAGGCGCCGAAACCTCTCGCCGCCCTCGAGGAACGGCTGCTCCGCGAGGTGCTCGAACGTTGCGGATGGCGGATGCAGGAGGCAGCCGAACGGGTTGGGGTTTCCCGCGTCACCCTGTGGCGCAAGATGAAGGACCTCGGGATCGAAAAAGGCTCATAGATCCAAATGTCAAATTAGGAATTGAGAATTAGGAATTAGGAATGCCGCTCAACCGCCCGGAGAACCCATGGGGGTAGGGGTGGAAATTCCTAATTCCTCATTCCTAACTCCTAATTTGGGTTGCGTCGTCATTCCTCCGGTTCGGACGTGAACCGGTACCCCACGCCGCGGACGGTGTGAAAGTGGAGCGGATTACGGGGGTCGCCCTCGAAGTGTTTACGGAGGCGGTGAATGAATGTGTCGAGGGTCCGGGTCGAAGTGTCAAAGGTGTAGCCCCAAACCCGTTCGAGCAGCTCGCCGCGGGTCAGGACACGGCCTTCGTTTTCGGAGAAGAAACGGACCAGCATCACCTCGCGCTCGGTGAGCGCGACAGCGCCCTCCGGTGTGCTGGCCCGCATGGTGTCCATATCGACCTCGCATCCGCCGACCTTCACCACCGGCCCGGTTCGGGCAGGTGTCCGTGACCACTCCGAACGTCGCATGATTCCGCGAACGCGAAGGACGAGCTCCTCGACCAGAAATGGCTTGGTCAAGTAGTCATCGGCGCCGAGTTGGAGCCCGAGGATTCGGTCCGCATCGCTGCCGCGGGCGGTAAGGAAGAGGATCGGGATCATATTGCCTTCGCTTCGCAGGCGGCGGCAGACCTCGAATCCGTCGATCCCGGGGAGCATGATGTCGAGGATTAAGAGTTCGAAGTCAGATGAACGTTGGGCGAGTTCGTCAAGCCCATCTTCCCCGGTGCCTACTCTTTGTACCGAGAAACCTTCCAGTTCGAGATTCCGGCAAAGACCGTCGGCGAGCGGCTCGTCATCCTCGACGACGAGCAAGCGGATCGGTTCAGGCGAAGTTTGGGGTTCATTCACTCCTACAATTGTACCTCCCGCCCACCCACCCTATGCTGGATACTCGATACTGGATGCTCGATCCACCCACACCACCCATGTTTGCCCGCAGATCACGCAGATTCACGCAAATGGCCGTTTCCCGAAATATCTGCGTCAATCCGCGTCATCTGCGGGAAAGTTCTTGAGCCTTCCAGCAGGACAGATCTTCCGTTGTCGGAATGACCCACCACGTTTGCGGATCGAGAATCGAGTATCGAGCATCGAGTTTCGGAATGTGTGGTTACCGCATCTACGGCGCGGTGGAGTTCAGGCCAACAAACGTCCCGTCATTGCGGCGGCAAAGGATCCTCATCAGAGTGGCGTAACGGACGCCGGTGTGTTCACCGGCGCCGGCAACCGAAAACACGGTTGGGAAACCGATCGCGTGGATCCGTACCCGCCTCTCGCCGTCCCTGTTGCTGGTGTTGAGACGGTCTACCTCGCGCACGACCTGGTCGATAGAGGCGCCGGTGAATTCGTCGCCAAAGACATAGATCGATATTCTGTGGTTTGGACTGGCGAAAGTCCCGATGGCTCGGGTGATGCCCTCAACAGGACTCGAGTTCGAAAACACGTTCCACGAGCGGAGCCGCGCGATCACCGCTTTTCGGCGTCCAGGTGTGTCTGGGATCCACTTGCCGGCGTACTGCGAGTACATGTACTGGCCCATGTCGTTCATGATCTGCAGACCCTTGACCTGAGGATAGGTATCGAGGACCTGGGTCATCTTTTCGACTACGGCCGGCCAGGCGTAGTGGAACATGGAGCCCGACGTGTCGATGACGAAAATAATGTACTCGCTGTCCACCGGAATTCCGCCGACCATGGTGTCTGGCTTACGACGCTGTTGGCTCTGTTTGAGGAGCCGCCGCATCTCCTCCGAGAGATCCTGCTGCGCGGCCAGCATTCGGCCCTCGAGGATGTCCTGGACCTCTGAGAGTTCCTGGCTCGATGCGTACTCACCGCGAATCTCGGAAAGATCGCCACGGAGCCGCGCGATGTGGCGCTGTTCCTCTGACAGTTGTTGCGTCTTGCCGCGGAGTCGACGATCAAGGATCGTGGTTTCGCCCCGAATCTCATAGAGTTCGGCCTCGAGCTCGATCAAGAGACGGTCGAGGTCCTGGCGGGCCTCTTCGATCGCCTTTGGTTCGCCTAATTTGGTCAACACCAGCAACAAGATGATGGCACCGAATCCACAGCAAATGACGTCGAGAAACGACAGTGAGAAGACTTGGAAATCCCTTCTTTTTCGTCTCACGGCCAGTCCTCCGCCAGACTCATGAAGGATCCGCGGGTGCCTATGGCCAGCTTCCAGAATGCGCTGGCCGCGAGCGGGTCGCCCTCCATCGGGAAAAGGACGACGTTGACTGGGATCCCGGACGGCAGCTCTTCAACGGCGCGGTTGAAAAACTTCGCCCTCTGCCGGGCGGAGACCGTAGAGGCCCTCGCCGGGCTTCTGCCGACTGTCGGCAGGCCGTCAGTCAAGAGGATGATGTTGTCGGGCCTCGGGTTGAGTTGGGACGCGACTGACAGGGCGTGGAAGAGGCTGGTGCCATCGGCGGGGACGATACGGTTCAAATGTCGCACCGCGCCATCCAATACCTCGCGGTCCGAGCCATCGAGCCACCGTCCCGCGGTGTCCGGGAAAACCGGTTGTGCAGACGTGTTGAAGGAATAAATCTGGAAACGGCTGTCGTTTGGGATTTGGGTTGTTAACCAGTCCACGGTGGCCAGGGCCTGGCGCCACTTGGCTGCCCGAACTTTGTCCTTTTCCTTCAGGTTTCGGCGCCGAATGACGTTGACGATGGTGCTGCCGAGCATGCTGGCCGAGGAGTCGACAAGAAAGAGAATCCGACTGCCTCCGACCTTGAGCCCGGTCAGGTATTGGCGATCTCCGTCGCCAACATGAACGCGGACTCGGTCGCCCGGGGTCTCCTCAGATGGAAGTGACGCCGACAGGCGGCGCGCGTCTTCCTCCAGCGATTTCAAATCCGATTGCAGCCGGTTGATGTGTTCACGACGGGCGAGGGTCGAAGCCTCGAAGGTCGCGAGCTCGACTCGGATTTCCTTCAGTGATTCGATCATGCGCAACGCCAGACCCTGAGTCAGGACGCGCTCATCATCGGTTTCGATGATCGTGTTGCGAAGCTCCACCAGATTTTTGTGGCCTTCGAGGACTTCCCGCTCGAGCCGATCGACCTCTCCTTGGAGGTCGCTGGTGACCTTGACCGAGTTATCGCGAATCGCGCCATTGATGATCATGAAGAGGAGAATCACCGCTCCCAGGCCGCAGGTCATCGCATCCAGGAAAGACAGTCCGATTGGGGTGACGTCTCGGGTCCGCATTTCAATCCGCCATCGAGACGACCAGGATTTCCTGATCGGCCGACCCGAGACGTAGCCGGTCGCCGGGGGCCAAGGCCGTCCGCCCCTCGATTGGAGCGCCGTTGATGGTCACCTCAGTCCCTGCCGGGGCAACGAGAACGGCCTGGCCGGCAAGCCAACGGACAGACGCCTGCGGCTGGTCAACGTCGGCGCGTTCCACGACTCCGGCATGATCGAGGGTGAGTGGTAAAGATTCGATGCGGTGGGCGACTCCATTGATTACGAGATGGGTCGGCAGGTGTCGTGCACCGTCGCGTGGTGACGTCACGGGGATGGTCACTGGCCCCGGAGGTCTCGCATCGATGCCCGGGAGTCGGGTGATGAAGGGCAGGGCGGGACCTGTTGAACGGATCCGGTCGGCGTGGGCGAGGGCGCCGCTGGCCGCGGCTGCGGGATGCAGGACCACGACTGCGGAATCAGTGTGTTCCTCGAGGTGGTCGGCAAGCCCCGGCAACGCCGCCGAGCGGTGACTGAGTAGGAGTGTCTTGTCATTCGGGTGCTCGTGATCGTTGACCAGAGAAGAGAGTGTGTCGTAAGTGGGTTTGGCGGCGTCGATGATGCGTGCACGGTCCAGCTCGATTGTGTGTTGGCGACCACCTGATGCGATGCGCACCTCGGTCGACTCCTTTTCCGTCAGCACCTCGAGGTGGTCGGCCAGTTGGGTGTAGAGCACCTGCTCGGTGGCCGCGACATGCAGTGGATCGAATCGGGTTGTGCGGACAAAGGTCTGAGCGATGACCCGGGCCCAGGTATCCCGGAGAGCGAGGAGTCCGACCCGGGGTTCAATACGTACGGTCTTTCGAACAATTTCATGGCCGTGCTCGAGCTCGGTCAGAACAGCGCGGTGGAGGTGAAGATCGAGGTGAAACACAGACGGCCGTAGCTCGCGATCGGCAGCAGCGGCAACCGCGGCATCGATCAGACCACAAACCCGGATTCCGAGTTCACGGGCGATCCCGAGGAGCAGCGCGATCTGTTCGTCGGAATAGACGCCGGGCACCGCAATAATGACCTCGTCAGCATTTCCGCCGTACGCCTCCCACACAGCCTTCAGGTGAGCATGGGCGAGATCGGCGGTCCGCAGATAGCCGGGGAAGGGACGGCCAAGCGGAGCAGTTCCGAGGTCCTGCCAGAAATGGCTGTGGAGACGCCGCGGATTGAGACGGGCTTTGCCTTCCGCATCGAGACCCACCGCGAGCTCTCGCCCGTCGATCAGGGCAAGGCCGGGACTCGGCCGCGAAAGCCTTCCCCTTGGGCTTACGAGCTGGAGCCCGGTGTCGACCAGTTTCAGAGCGACGCGGTCCACGATATTCAGTTCGTCCCGACTCGCTGCGAACGATCAGGCGGCGCCGTGCCTGCCTGGAGATGACGGACGAGGTGGGTATCGACGTATGCCTCCGTGTCGAGGACCAGCCGTTCTTGCCGCAGCTGGAGCTGGTGGAGGAGGAACATCAGGATGATAGAAATCAGCAGAGCAACAAAGGTCGAGTTGAATGCGACGCCGAGGTTTCGAGTCACTCCGGTGATATCGCCCTCGACTGCCCGATGAGCCTGTCCGAGGGCCGTGCCGATACCGCGCACGGTGCCGATAAAACCGATCGATGGAATCGCCCAGGCAATGTAGCGCACCATTGAAAGCTCGGAGTCGAGACGCTCCGCCTCGGTTTCTGCGGTGCTGTGAGCGGTGTCTGATGCGTCCTGGATGCTGCCGGTAGCGCCAAATCGCCGCAGGGCCGCCAGCACCACCCGCGGCAACAAAAGTCGTTGCTGGTTCTTGGGCAACGCCTCGATCTGTCGCGCGTATTCGCGGGAATCCTCGGGCAGGATTCGCACGCCGTCAGCTACCGGTACCAGATCAGAATCAAGAAGTTGATTCTCCCGGGCGATTGTCAGGCCTTTGGATGCCATGATTGCCATCGCCCACAACATGAGCACGAAACACGCCTCCTGCTCGAAGTCACGAACGATCACCCATACCGACCGTAGTTGGACGTATTCGGGGTCAGCCGCCATCAGAGCCGCCTGTTCGTCGGAAAAGGTATCGGCACGGGGTCGGACCACGGTTACGTAGAAAGCGTGGACGATGATCAACGCCACAACCAGCGAGGCGAGCTGAAAGACGAAGTCGACCGAATCTGAGCGACGCATGACGGCCTCAGATGTCTGTCGGAAAAGCGACCGCGCTATCGGCAGGGAGGCGCTCGGTCGGTTGGAAATCGGGAAGAGGTTCTTCGGTCGTCGCTTCGGGGCCCTCGGCAGTCTCCTGCGGTGGGGGGCCGGCGCCGGCTGTCGGCCAACCGGTGGTCAGTGCAACCACGAGTACCAGAACCGCGAGGATGGCGGTGATCAAAGGTCTCTTGATCGTTTTCATATATCTCCTCCGCTTACTGCGTGCTGCGCGCGATCCGAAAGCCGAGATCGGGCCGCGCCGAGTCTCCGTAGTCCCGGTAACTCAGTCGGAGCTCGGTCGTGTTGGTGTCCATCCAGCTTGCGCCTCTGATGACATGGTACGCCCCCTCGGACGGTCCGGTGGGGTCACGGGTGACCTCGCTGGGTGGAGAGGGTGTCACTGTGTAGACGTCGTGGACCCACTCTGACACGTTGCCACCCATGTTATAGAGTCCGAGCGGGCTGGGCCGATAACTGCCTGCCGGAGCAGTTGCGCCATGGTTGTCGGTATATCCCGGAATGGCACTGCCGAGCACCGATGCGCCCGTCGAGTCGCCGAAGTTACCGGCATCCGCCGGCACCGGCAACGAGTCACCCCAAGTATATTTGCGGGCGCCGGCCGAGTTCGGGTTACGGGCCGCCCACGCCCACTCGGCCTCGGTCGGCAGGCGAAAGCCTCGTGAAAACGGAGATCTGGCGACCATCTTGCCGCCCCGTTCAACATAGACCGGAGGTAGGCCTGCGCGCTCCGACAGCCAATTGCAGTATTTCGCAGCGTCGTTCCAGGTAATGTTGACAACCGGGTGGTGGTCGATTTCGAGGTTGTAGCCGCCAACCGCCCCGGACCGGTGCCCGGACCGGAATTCGCGAAACTCTTTGTTCGTGACTTCCCGCGTCGCAAGGTAGAAAGGTTGTGTCAACTCGACCTCGCGCAAGACCTCGTTGGCGCGCCGGCCGGGTTCGCGGCGGGCGGCTCCCATGGTGAAGCGCCCGGGTCCCACCAGCACCATGTCGACCCCTTGCGGGCTTGAGATTTTTTGAGGCAAACCAGCCGGCCCCTCCTCTTTGAGCTCCGCGTTCACAGCCTGTGGGAGACCGGGCTCGGGGGTCAGATTGGTGCGGTATGAGACGTAGCCCTCGAGTTGAATTTCGATCTGGTACGGACGTGCCTCGAGCTCCAGGGTCTGAGGAGTGGTTCCGGAAGACACGCCGTCGATCAGCAACTGAGCCCCTGGCGGCAGGGAGGTCACCGAAACTTCGCCCGAGAGCAGCTCGAGCTCGGCCTGAACCTCCGATCGCCGACCTGAGGAGATCTCGACCACGGTCGCAAAGGTTCTGCGGCCGGCCATCGATATGGTTACCTTGTAGCTGACGCCCGGAGCGAGATCGATCGCGAGCGGCGTCGTGCCACTGAATACCCCGTCGATCGTCACCGTGGCGCCGGTCGGTTCCGAGGCGACGTCCAGCCGGCCATCCACAGGGACGAGTCGAACGAGCCCGAAGTCGATTGCTTCACCGGCAGTGACCTGGAGTTGTCTGGAGAAAGACTTATAGCCCTGCCGGCGGATTTCAACGATCCGCTCGCCGGCCTCGATTTGGTGCTCGAGGGGAGTCGATCCGACAACGGTACCATCCAGGGAGACTGTTGCATCGGCGGGGGACGTTTCGAGGGTGAACGGCGCCCAATTGGGGACCAGAACAGCTTCCAGTTCTTGTGGCGCTTCTCCCGGTTCGAACATGACGGTGGTCTGGTATGGCAGGTGGAGTGGTGCCGTGATTTCGACCGTGTGCTCACCGGCCCCGAGTTCGATGTCGTAGGCCGGAGTGGATCCCGACGATTTCCCGTCGATGGTGATCTCGGCGCCGTCTACCGGACGCGAGGTGACGGTCAGCAGACCTCCGAGAGGCTCAAAAACGAAGCCGACCACTGACGGCGTGTCACCGTTGACGTCGAGAGTCTCGGAAAGGCGCCGGTAGCCCTCGAGCTCGGCCGCCACGGTGTAGCTCCCGGAACGGAGGAGGTAGCTGGCGCCGAGCTTCGGCGTCAGCCAACTTCCTTGTATTTCCAGATTGTCGGCCGTGGGACTGGTCTCGATGCGGACCGCGCGCGCCGTGATGACAAACCAGGCGGGGGCGGCGAGCAGGGCGATGGCCGCCATCATTACCAGCAAACGCGGACTGATTCTGAAACGGGCTCGGCGCTGTGGTGATTGCCATCTCGGCTCGAATTCGGTTGGCGCGATCGCCCGATCTGTCGCTGAAGCCTGCGGGTGTTGGGGAGCATCCGCTTTTGGAGGCTCCAAGATTGGCGGAGTGGTCTGGACGAGAGCCAGACGTACGGTATCGCCGCTGACTTGACATCGCAGGCGGTGGCTGCCGACACCAATTTCGTCGCGGTCTCCGAGCCACCGCGACGCGGTTAGGAGAACGCCATTGCAGGTCAAGGGCGCCTCGCCCGCCTGGTCTTCTGCCGGTTGGATGAAAAGCTCTCCGCGGTCGTGGCCTAGGAAAGCGACGGCTCCATCCTTGGCGAAGCCGGGCAACGCGAGATGACAGGCAGCACCCCCCAAGCTCAGAGGCATGTCATCGGATGTGTAGGTACGCCGTGCGTTTCCGATTTCAGCAGAGAGAACGATACTCATAGGCTATCCGTGCATCGTACGACGAGCGGCTTCGGGGGCGTTCCGGGTGTGACGACAAGTTGTAATCGGACATCGCGGTACCCGCTGCGACTGCCGACAACGGTGTAGGCGCCTGGCTTGAGATTCAGCTCCCGACGGGTGAAAGTGCCCAGGCGACCGACCCGGTAGACCATGATCTCGGTCTGTGCGTCGGATTCCAGCACTACCGCCACCGGCGTTGAGACGTGTTCCAAGAGGACCTGGAGACGAGCAATTTGACCCCTGAGGCGTGGCCCGCTCGGCACGGTTTCCAGAGCCTCTTCGAGGCACGAGGCGGCGTCATCGAAAACAGCCGCGGTGGAGAGGCGGCCTGGGTTTGCGAGGTGGAATTCAACCTTCTCGTCGAGGGCAGCCCGTGTTTCCGTCCTCTTAAGGCCCTCGAGTGCCGGGGCGGACTCGGGATCGATTGCCAGTATCGCGGAGTACATCTCCTCGGCCTCGCGCCAGGCCTCGCGCTGTTCGAACTCGCGCGCCCGACTGAGATTGGTGGCGACCGATTCGCGACGCTGCCCGGCCCTGGCGCGGGCGAGACCGTCTGCGACCTCGGGCGCTTCAGGCCGTAGACGAGAGGCCAACGCAAAGGCATCCTGCGCGGCCAGCCACTGACCATTTTCGAGGGCCGCAAGGCCCCTCGACATGGCATCGATGTACTGACGGTCAGCTTCCGAGGGTTGGCGCTGCGGCGTGTTGCGCGGGCGGACAGGGGCCGCACGTGGGGTGTTGGTGGGTGGTGGCAAGGGGCTCGGTTCCGAGAGGTTGCTGTCAACGAGGGGCGGCACGTCCTGGGTAGCAGGAGCCGGAACTTCTGGCGACCGAGCGATGGCTTGCACCTCGCCGCCTCTGGGGGCTTGATTCTGGCGTTGCTCCTGCCACCGCGGAAGGAGGACGAAGACCCCGATCAAGCCGAGAATCAATGCGGCAGCTGCGGCCGCCCTTGCGGCAGGTCCACCGAAACTCGGAGATCGACGACCCCTTTTGGCATCGGCTCCGGGGTCAGGCGTTCTTGCTGAGGGGACGCGTGGCGGCGGCTGCAGCTTTGGCCTGTTATTGCCGTCGCTCATCGCCTACCGTTGCTCCGGTGGTTTGTCAGATTGTCCAGAATCGGGTCCGCTCCGTATGGTTGGTCCACCCGGCAGATTCGGATCTACAGGCAGTCCTGTCTCGGTCGCCCAGATTTTGCGCATCAATTGCTGCCACTCCTGGTATTGAGTTTCCGCGGAACCGGAAAGGCGCAGCGTCTGACCCCTGACCTCGATCACGATCGGCTCGAGTTCGGTCTCAACCGAGGCCGCCAACTCACGGATCGCCTCGGCATGGATCTTGGCCTCTTTGGAGGTCGCGATGCCAGCGTGGATGGCGGCCATGCCGCCGATCATTGCGGCGTCGCGGGCGACCGCCGCGGCCGAAGAGCCAGGGTCGGCGAGAACGGCACCGAGAATCGCCAAACCGCCGAGAATTTGCTGAGTCAAAGCCTTACGTTTGAGTGCTTTGTACGCCTTTTCTTCTTCATAGGTGTACTTTCGCCAGCTCGCGTAGGGTGCTTCCATTCTTGCGTAGAAGGCAGCAAAATTCTGATCGAGGGTGTCGATGAAGAGGTTCTCGCTAGCCCGAATATTGTCAACCCGCGCGATCATCGGGTCCCCGTGCGCCGGTAGCCGCTTGACTTTCATCCGCCCCTTTTTGTCGGTCGTCAGGTAGTCCTCGAACGGATCGGGTGCGAGGTTGGCGGCGAATTGAAGTCTCGATACCTGTCGAATCTCCGCCAGTTCGCCTGCTCGGAGTTTGCTCCTCGCCCGCAGGAGGTCATTGGAAATCTCGCTGTATATCGAGTCGAAGGGGTCACGCTCTGAAACCTCGTCGTTCAGGTAGACGGCCTCATGGGCCTGGGCCCGGTAACGTTCTTCGAGCCAGACCTTCCCTCTTGCGTCGACCGCCCGGATGTCTAGGGCCATCTTCATTCCAGTTGAAAGCAGAATCGTGCCTGACACCCTGAGGTCGGTGGTGCCGTGTCCGGCAGGAAGCACCCGAACGGCTCCCCACTGACCGGTGCTCTGCATGGTTTCCATGAGCTGGATTGCCTGAAACCTGGCCTCGGCCTTACGTAGCTCCGGAAACACGTCGTCGGGCACCTGTTGGCCTTCAGGCGGCAGGCCTGGATCGAAGATCGTGATTCCAACGTCGAGGAGCTCTTCAGTTGGGATTTCCTGGGCCGCCTGAATGGCCTGAGTGGGTTGTTGGGAGGAGGACCCTGAGGCGCAGCCGATACTGAAAATGAGCAAGACAAATATCGAGGCCGCCAAAACACGACGGGTATCCAAGGTCAAAACGATCATCCCTTTCCGTCCTCGCTCGAACCGCCAAGTGACGCCTTGTATCGTCGATATTCGTCCCACAGCTTCTCCCTCAGCTCGGGATCTTCCTCGGCCATCGCTGCCTCTCGAAGCTGGCGAGCGACGATGTCGTCGTCCGCACCGTCACCGACGTCGGCAGGCGCCCGACTCGATCCTTCTCCGCCCGGACCCGATCCACCAACGGAGCCCTCGGAATCGTCTCCCTCTTGGGTGTTTCCGCCCGTGCTCCCGCCGGAGTTGGTTTCGCCAGATGGCGCCGACTGGCCGGCCGCACCGCCGCTCGAGCCGCCCCCGGAACCTGTTCCGACGCCGGAGGCGCTGGACCCCGCTCGTTCGGCCTCCGTTGTCTCTTCGGCCAAACGCTCCATTTCCTCGCGCATCCGCCTCTCGAACTCCTGGAGCGCACCATCGAGCTGCTGATCGAGGGCCGCCGCTGCTTCGTTGCCCGTGGCTGGCGATCCTGCAGGCGGTCGGGCTCCTGACTCCTGGCCGGTATCGCCGGCCGAGCCGCCACCCTGGCTGCCGGCCGCTTCATCACCTTCAGAAGTCCCGCTTCCTCCCTCCTCACTCTGCCCGGCTTCCGACGAGCCTTCAGAGCCTTCGCCACCGCTCTGGCCGCCGTCCCCGGTGCCGGACTGTCCACCGCCTCCTCCGCCCTCGGCGCCCCCTTGCCCACCGGCGGCGCCTGTCGCTGGAGGTTTTTCTTCGGGCGTCTCGGGCGGTGGTTGTGAAGTGCTGGGATCGCTCGATGCACAACCCATCAGGAGGACCACCAGGGCGGCCACCGAAAACGTCAGCAAAGATCGTTTCATGGTCTGCATAACCTCGGCACTCTCAGTCAGTTTCTACTCCCTAAATGCTGCAAACGGAGCCATGTCAAGGAGCCATTCCGAACTGTAGCATGCACGTGCCGTGCCGATGTCGGCGAGCGCTGGTTTCGACTGTGCCCGCGAGATTGGTTCGATCCCTCTACATGCTACAATCCGCCGTCGATTAAAGCCTGCCCACGGCACGGATTTCCGTCGACGGTCGGGCATGGAGGTGGCGATGCAAATCTTCGCGCGTGGGATTCTCGCTTTGTTTGCGTTGTTTGTGGCGATTCCGGCGGTGGCCGGGAACGTCGGATTTCTAGATTCGGAGCGGGCAATCAAGACCGTCAAGGAAGGCCAGAGGCAGCTTCAGATTCTCAACGAGTGGGCCAACCAGAAAAGCGATAGCGTCGAAGGGATGCAGAGCCGTGTTGCCGAGCTCACCCAACAGCTCAACACCCAGCGCACTGTCGCCTCGGCTGAGGCCATCAGAAAACTCGAGGATGAGCTCCTGCAGGCGCAGCGGCGTTTTGAGGATGCCGGGAGGACGCTCCAGCGCGATTTCGAGGCAAAACAAAGAGAGTTGCTCGCGCTGGTTGCGACCCGGGTTCGTGATCTTGCCGGCGAGTACGCCTCGAGCAACGGATTTGACGCAATATTCATGCTCGAGTCGCAGCCGTTGGTCTACGTCACCGACTCGGCCATCATCACGGACGCCGTGATCCGGCTCTACGACGAGCGATTCCCGATCGACTGAAACGCCACCCTGGTCGCCAGCCCGCATATCTTGCCGGGCGCAGCAGAAAGCTGGTGAGATATGAGGGCTATACTCGGCCGACGATGAAGAGGTTCGCGGTCACAGCAATCCTGCTGTCCTGGCTCTCAGTTGGCGCAGCCGAAGGGCTGACGGTTGTCGAACAAACAGTCTCAGATTCGATGGAAGCTGGATCTGAAACATCAATCCCAATCGTCATTACCAACGATGGTTCCGTGACCTGGTCTTCGGCGGATGGTTTCGCTATTTCTTACCACTGGCTGGATACTGACGGCGGGACCGTGGTCTGGGATGGCCTTCGCTCTCCTCTGCCCGAGATCGTGCCCCCTGGCGCCAGCATCGAGCTGATGGTCTCCGTCGAGGCGCCGCGAACGCCCGGGGACTACCTTTTGCGTTGGGATGTCGTCCAGGAGGGTGTCCGGTGGCTTTCAGAAACCGATGCCACAGAGCCCGAGCCGGTTCTGGTGTCGGTCTTTGAAGGTCGAGCCTTTACGGTTCTCGAAGGATCGGCCTCGCGGGTGATGATGGCAGGCTCTGTGTCGGTGGTGGACCTCGTCCTGCACAACGATGGCAGCAGGACCTGGACTGCCGATGGGATCGTTGCAGCCGCGTATCATTGGCTCGGCCGAGAAGGGGAAGGTGTCCGCCCGAATGGACAGAGTGTCTATTGGGAGGGACGGCGCACCCCGTTCCGTGCTGCGGTTCGCAGCGGTGAGACGGTGGCCCTTGAAGTTGTTGTAGTGGCGCCTGATCGACCGGGCCTCTGGCGTCTACAGTGGGATCTGGTGGAGGAGGGGGTCTGCTGGTTTTCGGACAGCGCTTCCGAACCACTGCCCGCGTTCCGGGTGCTGGTGGTTCCTGACCCCTGGGCGAGTGGATTCTGGTGGTCGCTGCTGGTTCTATTCGCGGGTGCCGCTGCGGTGTCGACCTGGCGATCTGGAGGCCCCCGAGCCCTGGTCGTTTTCTTCTCGATCGGAGACGTCGTGTGGTGCGTGGGCTCGTTGTCGGTCAAACAGGCCATCGTGCTCGCGGAGTCCGGTGCCGGCGCCACGGTCGCCGGTTGGGTGTTGATCATCGCCGGTGCCTCCTCTCTCGTACTCATCACCTGGGTGCTGCCGGAACGATTCCGAGGATTGGCATGTTGGGGGCTCGTAGCAGGAGCGACCCTCTTGCTGTGGGCGGATTCGATCTACCTCCGTTTTTTCGGCGATTTGCCGGCAGCGGCTGCCATTGCAGGCGTCGGCCAGCTCGGTCAGGTCAAGGCAAGTATTCGCGAACTCCTCGCGGCTAGTGACGCGTGGTTGTGGCTCGATCTCTTTCCGGGCGTGGTTCTCGTGCTGGTTGCGGATCGCTTGCGGCGGAGCTCCGGCCAGCGGCGGACGCGGGGAGTCGTCGTCGGCCTTTTGGCGATGATCGTTTTTGGAGGTTTGGCAGCCGCGTATCTCGCCCTCACGTCGCCAAATCTCCTGGCGCAGGTCTTCCGCCGGGTGACTGTGGCGGAGGAGGTCGGGGTGCTCAACCTTCACACCGTTGACTGTGTCCGTACTGTTGCCAGAGGTGTGATCCATCGCGAACTCGAACCGGCGAAGTTCGATGAGGTCGTGGCGTGGTTCCGCGAACGGGCGCCGCATCGAGCGGGAGCCGGAGCATCTTTTGCGGCTGCAGAAGGTGACAATCTTGTCATGGTGCAGGTGGAAAGCCTGCAGGCGTTCGTCGTCGGCCTCGAGATCGGAGGCCACGAGGTAACGCCATTCCTCAACCGTTGGGCGGAAGACGCGCTGTGGTTTTCAAACGTCACCGACCAGACGGGTCAGGGCCGATCCTCGGACAGCGAGCTCGCGACCCAGGTTTCGCTCCTGCCGATGGTAGGAGGGGCCGCGGCTTTCCGTTTTTCAGCCAATGACTTCACAGGGATGGCCGAGATTCTTGGAGACCGCGGTTACGACACTCTGTCGGCAGTTCCTTATGAGGGCGCATTTTGGAACCGTCGCCAGACCCATCCCGCCTACGGCTACGGGCGGAGCCTCTTTGTAGAGGATTTCAAAGGGGGCGAGAATGTTGGCTGGGGCCTCTCGGACCGTGACTTTCTGGAGCAGGCGGCTCGCCAGTTGGCGACCAGCGCCCGACCTTTCGCGGCCTATCTTCTGACCCTCTCGCTGCACCACCCATTCGACGGTTTTCCACCCCACCTCGAGGAGCTCGATGTCGGTATCTGGGATGGCACTCCCTTCGGAAACTTCCTCCACACGATGCATTTCTTTGATGCGTCTCTGGCCGCATTTGTGGCCGTTCTGGAGCACGAGGGGATCGCCGAGAACACCGTCATCGCCATCTGGGGTGACCACGACGCCGGCTTTCCGTGGCGCTCTGAGATCGCGGCGGCGATGGGTGCGACCCACGATGCTGCGGGGTGGTACCTGAGCCAGGAGGTGCCCCTCTTCATCAAAGTTCCAGACAGTAATTTTCTGCGGGGCGAGCGGGCCGTGCCGGCCGGCCACGCGGATGTCGCACCGACCCTCCTCGCCCTGCTCGGGATCGATCCCAGCCCGTATGCCTTTGTCGGCCGCAACCTCCTCGGTGAAGGCGCAGAACGACCGGTGGTGGGGGAGTACGGATGTTGGCGCAACTCGACTCACCTCTTCCTGCAGGGAGATGGATCGTTGGATGACGGCGCCTGTATCGAGCTTGCGACCATGGCCCCGGTATCGAGCGCTGACTGTCAAGGTGGATATCGCGAGGCAAGGCGCATCGAGGAGATGTCGTCCCTGGTCCTCGAGCACGATCTGCAACGTGCGATCCTCCGAGAGCTCGTCGAAGAGCGGGGGTCCGGGCGATGATCGATCAGCGTGTTGACGCGGAGATCGGGGTTGTCCGGCAAACCCTCGATGCTCTGCTACTCTTTCGCCTTCCGAATCGGAAATTGGACTCGATGGCCACCGGAGCCGCGGCGCTGCTGGTGGTGGTTTCCCGCTTCGCGTACCTCGCCAACGGGCCCTGGGAGTGGGACGAGACCCTCTTCGCCCGAGGAATTCTGCACTTCGAGCTTGCGGCCCACTTCCCGCATCCGCCCGGTTTTCCGGGCTGGCTCGGGATCGGTCATCTGCTGATGCCCGTCGTGGGCGACCCGCTACGCGCACTGCAGCTTGCGTCCGCAGCTTTTTCGGTCGCCGCTCTGTGGGTCCTGGCGACGCTCGGGCGGCGGCTGGCGCCGCCGGCCATCGCGGCGGCCGCGGCCCTGGTCGTATTGGCAGCCCCGGGACCGTGGCTCTACTCGGTGCGCGGCTTTTCCTCGACCGCCGCGGCGGTCCTCGCCCTTGGCGCTGCAGCGGTCGCGGTCGGCGGCCTCCGCGGTCGAAGGACAACGGTTTTCACGCTGCTCGTGACCGCGTCGTTCCTGGTTCGTCCGAATATCCTGCCGGTGCTGGCTGCCCTGTGGCTGGGCGTGGTGTGGTCAGTCCGACCAATCCGACGGTTGGCGCCCGGGTTGGTGGCGGGAGGGGCCGCGGTTGCGGTTTCGATTGTCCTGATGGCCCGAGCGGAGGGCGGCTGGAGTGCTTTTGTCGCTCCGTTTCTGGCTCATTCGCAACGTCACTTTTCACGTCTCGTCGGCAATTTCGGCGGCTATGGCGAGTTGGGTCTCGTCAAGGGACTGGGGGGTGTGCTGCCCGCGACAATTCTGATGCTGGCGGCGGCATTCGGGATCGTTGTGTGGGCGCGCCGCGTCGGTCGGCGGGGCGCATTCCTGTGGGCCCTCGTGATGACGGTCGCGGTGTCACAGCTCGTGTGGATGCAGAATCGCACCACTGGTCGCTATGCGGTAGGTGTGCAGATGGCGCTCGCACCGTTGGTCGCGGGCGCGGCGGCAACCCTGCCGCCGGCGGCGGGTTGCGCGGGCCTCCTCCTGATGGCGGGATGGCTCGGCGCTGCCAGCCATCCGCTGGTGGAGGAGCAGCACACAACCGAGCTGCCGGCTTGGCGAGCGGTGAACCGTGCTCGGGAGGAAGCGATGAACTCGGGGCGGACCGTGGTAGTGGAGTCGGAGCTCCACCCATTTGCATCCTATCTCTGGCACTTGCGTGAATGGCGAGGCGAGCCGACACCGCCTCGAATCCTTTCGCCGTGGGACCCCGAGCCGTGGTCCGGGATCGAAGGCGCCTGGGTGGTGGCCACTGTCCACCGCCAATTCTACCCGGACGCCATCTGGGGTCACGAGGAGTATTGGGGCGGGGTCTCGGACGCCCTCTATCCTTTGACCCAGCAGCGGTTCCTCGAGGCGTGGTTGATCGAAGACCCGCCGCTGCCGATCCGTGGCTGGTGGCCTCGGGAGCGGTTGCCGAACGGCCGGCCGTTCATGTGGGGTGCTGCGATGGCGGAGTTGACACTGCCGCCGCTCCCGGCCGAAACGGAGATCGGGATCGCCCTACGGCCGGCACTGGGCCCCGATTCGGTGAGCCTGGAGCTTGGCGGGGAGACCATGGCGACGATTGACGGCAGGTCCGACGTACAACGGCTGTGGCTCCGGCTACCACCGACCGCAGCGGATCGGGTGTCGCAGCTCGTGCTCCGACGGAGGCAGGGCTATCCACCGGGAGACGAAGACTCGAGACCGTTGGCGGTGCAGTTCTTCGAGATCAGGGCGCTGAGCCAGAACGCTTCGTGGGCGAGCGCGATCAGCCAGCCCTGGCATCGGGAGGCGATGCGAATCGAGGTGGAGGGAGTGTACGACGCCGAGCACTTCCCCGGGGCCGGGGAAGGCATGTGGTCGGGCCCTCGAGTCGTCGTGCGAATTCCGGCGACGGCCGGTCGGCTCCGTCTCCGGATGTGGGCGCCGCGCCCCACGCCCCCCCGGACCGTGATCCGGGTTGCGGGACGACACGCCGCTGGACCACTCGAGATCGGACCGTCTCCGGCAGACTACGGGGTCGAAGTGTTGCCTGACGACGTTGTCAACGGTCGTCTCGAGGTCGAGATACGCTCCGACAGTTACCGGCCGGCGGACGATGGAGCGGCCGACGTTCGCGAGCTCGGCGTAATTCTCTCTCGCCTGATATTTGAGCCTCGATAGGCCGGATCTTGACGTCCGGTTCGGCGCCCCCTAGGATGGTCGGGTCCCACCACGCTGCACCCGCAGTAAGGAGATTCTGATGAACCAAAAAGCCGACAAAATGAAGGCATTGGAGACCGCAATCGGCCAGATCGAACGCCAGTTCGGCAAGGGCTCATTGATGCGAATGGGCGAAAAGCCAAAGATCCGGGTCAATGTGATTCCGTCCGGTTCGCTGACGCTCGACGCAGCACTTGGTATCGGTGGCATACCGCGCGGCCGGGTGATCGAGATCTACGGCCCGGAGTCGTCGGGAAAAACCACCCTCGCCCTTCACATCATCGCCAACGCCCAGAAGGCGGGCGGACTGGTTGCGTTCATCGACGCCGAGCACGCCCTTGACCCGGAGTATGCCGGCAACCTCGGCGTCAACCTCGACGAGCTGCTGATCTCACAGCCCGACTTCGGTGAACAGGCCCTGGAAATTGCCGAGACACTCATTCGATCGGGTTCGGTGGATGCCATCGTCATCGATTCGGTGGCCGCGTTGGTCCCGCGCTCGGAGCTCGAGGGTGACATGGGCGATGCGCAAATGGGTCTGCAGGCGCGTCTCATGTCACAGGCTTTGCGCAAGCTCGCCGGTATTGTCTCCAAATCGAACACCAGCCTGATCTTCATCAATCAGGTGCGCGAGAAAATCGGTGTCATGTTCGGCAATCCGGAGACCACCACCGGCGGTCGCGCCCTCAAGTTTTACTCGTCGGTGCGCATCGACATCCGGAGAACCAGCTCGATCAAGCAGGGTGACAAGGTGATCGGCAACCGGACCAAGGCCAAAGTTGCCAAAAATAAGGTTGCCGCCCCCTTCAAGGTCGCAGAGTTCGACATCCTCTACGGAGAAGGCATTTCCTTTACCGGTGAGCTGCTCGATCTCGGGGTCGAGCATCGTCTGGTGCAGAAATCCGGCTCCTGGTACTCCTACGGCGAGACCCGCATTGGTCAGGGCCGCGAAGCTGCGCGACAGTTTTTGAAGGACAACCAGGATGCGGCGGACGAACTCGAGGTCAAGCTGCGCGAGGCCCTGGGCCTCCTCCCGGGGGCCGCAGACACCGCGCCGGCAGAGCAGGCTGAGGACGAATCTGCGGAAAAGGCCGAGTAGACACTCTGCGTCCGGCCGCCGACCGCTGTTACAATTTCACTGGGAGTATTGAATGAGAACGAGACTGTGTCGACTGTCTGGAATCGTCTTCGCATCGATGATGACCGTTACGGTGTTCGCCGGTGCCCAGGATGAGAAAGCGCCCGAGCCGGCTCCGAAGGTCATGCGCTTTGTTCAGCGTGCCCTCGCCTGGTACCCGAACTCGAGTTATCAGCTTGTTTCGAACACCAGAATTCACACCCCGTCGGGCTCCTATCGTTTTGTCGAGATATCGCGAACCTGCGCGAGCCTGCTCTTGACTGGCAAGCCGACCATGCTGATCGATGAAAGTGCCAACACGATCTGGCTTGGCAGTGTCGGTGAACTTCCTCCGTTCCAGTCGGCCGGCGCCGGACCTGATGCCCTGCGTGTATTTTTGGCCGAATTTTTGCCTGAGGCTCTCAAATCGAGTAACGGGATGAAGGTCGAGGTCGAGTGGGACGCCGGTCCGCGACGTCCCGGCGCCCTGATCCCCTTCTATCTGAAGGTCGACACCGGATATGGAACTTATCGACGCCAGGCGGCGGTTACGGCAGACGGGAAGTACCTGGTGATGGCTTCCGAAATGCCTCTCGACGAGGACCCTGTGGCCTATCGGAGGCGCCTGTTGGCGGAAAACGACGTCGTGGTGTGGGATACCGATGCCAGCGACAAGATCGCTGTAGATGTCGTTGAGTTCTCCGATCTCGAGTGTCCCGCTTGCAAGGGTAAGTGGCCCATTATCAATATGGTGTTGAAAAAGAATGCCGGCTCCGTGCGGCACGGAATGGTGAGCTACCCCCTGACCATGATCCACCCGTGGGCGTTTCGTGCTGCCTGTGCTTCGTGGTGTGTGGCGCTCCAGGATCCACAGGCTCTGATTCCGTTTAAGGAGACGTTTTACGGCCTGCAACAGGAGATGGAGGTTGCACTCGTCACCGGGACCTCGGTTGATTTCGTCGTCGGGCAAGGGCTTGACGAGGGTGCGTTCCGGGAATGCTATCTGCGCCCGCCGTCAATTGATGCCGTCCACCAGCAGCTGAACCTCTGCCAGACCATGGGTGTTTCTTCGACTCCGACCTACTTTGTCAATGGGTGGAAGATTCAGGTGCCCGACGGTTCGTGGTTTCCGGCGATGGTCGAACGCCTGATCAACGGCGAGGAGCCATAAGCGTCAGGCAGCGATATTTTTTCGCGGTCGATCGACACGACAGAAAATCCGGTTCGTTACCTCGAGGTGTTCTGCGGATAAGTTCCACACGATGAGATCAACTGATCGTGGAGGAAACCGTGTCGAAGACGGAGATCGCAGTGATGAAACAGTCGGATCGAAATGTCGAAGGCACTGGCGGTCGGGGATGGTGGAAGCTCGTCAGCGCATTCCTTGTCGTCGCCGCGGGGATCGTAGCGGCCTGGCAGTTCGGCCTTTTCGAGATGCTCACCGTCGAAAATGTTGATCGGCTCAACGCCTGGTTCGACGGCCTCGGCTGGTGGGCGCCGGCGGTCTTTGTCTTGTTGTGGATCGTGGCCAGCGTACTTTTTCTGCCGGGGCTGGCGATCACGATCGTCGGTGGACTGGTCTTCGGCGCGGTGTGGGGGACTATCTGGACGACGGTCGGCGCAAATTTGGGTGCGGTTGCGGCATTTCTGGTCGGGCGCTATGCCGCCCGCGGTATGGTTGAAGACTTGGTGGAAAAGAACCAAGCCCTCAAGAAGATCGACGAGGGTGTCAAGCATCAGGGATGGCGGATGCTGATGGTGACCCGACTGGTGCCGATCTTTCCATTCAACGTCCAGAATTACGTCTATGGGCTGACCGACATTCCGCTCAGGACCTACGTGCTGGTGACGCTGCCCTGCATGCTGCCGGCGACCATTGCTTACAACTTCGCAGCCGGGTCGGTTCGCACGGGGGATTTCGGGAAAACGCTCTGGTACCTCGGAGTGGCGGCGGTGTTCTTTGTTCTGCTGTCGATGATCCCAGGGTGGGTGCGAAAGCGATACGACACCGACGAAATCTCTGCGAGCCAATAAGCAGCCACGTTACCGTCTCGTAACGAACAGGCCTCGAATAGGTGGTTGCCAGTCTGCGACAGGTTCTCGTTTGCTCAAGCGATACTTTCTTGAGGGGTTCGATCTTCTGTACTGTCCGGACTTGAAGTCCGGTCCAATAATGCTCGTGGCCGGCAGATCGACTGAAACCCGACCATTTCGCTAGGGAATAGAAATTGCGAATTGAGCCCCGGGATGGTGTGCGCGAATGCTATTCACGGAACGGCAGTCGAAAGATCCTTGTCATCGGATCCACGATATTAAATATATGAAATTGGTTATATAATCTCGTTTTGAGGAGTGATATTGATGACTACTCTCGTTTACGTCATCGCCTACATTGGCATCGTCTTCTTCCTGATTGCGGTTGCCGCCCGTTTCGTGTTCTGGTCCAAGATGCCGATGCATCTCAGATGGGAGCTCTATCCGGTGGCCCACGAGGGAGGGGGGCGAGCAGCCTACGGCGGCTCGTATCTCGAGGAGAGCGATTGGTGGAAGAAGAAGCGTGAGGTGTCTCTCCTTGGTGAGCTCAAGGTGATGGTGCCGGAGATTCTCTTCCTGGTTGCCCTCAGGGAGCACAACCGCAAGCTCTGGACGTGGTCGTTTCCCTTCCACTTTGGGCTTTACCTGGTGGCGGCAACGACCATCCTGCTGCTTGTCGGTGGTATCGCCGGCGCCCTGCTGCCCGCGAACGCGGCCGCGCCGATCAACACCGTCATCGGTTTTGTGGCCCCCTGGCTCGGTGGAGCCGGTTTGGTCCTCGGGATCGTCGGCGCGCTCGGGCTTTTCGCCCGCCGACGCGGACGTGCCCTGAGGGACTACACTGCGCCCGCCGATCTTTTCAACCTCGTGTTCTTCATCGCCGCCTTCGGGGTCGCGCTGGTGACCTTTGTCGGCTACGACCGCGACTTTTCGCTGGT
>Ga0224513_10000069_pt1 | contig 30478 bp, 20 predicted proteins | sample SF_May12_sed_USG_5_FD_169109 | JGI IMG/M metagenome (GOLD analysis project Ga0224513, IMG submission 169109) | Sediment microbial communities from San Francisco Bay, California, United States - SF_May12_sed_USGS_21 | ecosystem: Environmental > Aquatic > Marine > Sediment | place: USA... | reverse complement strand
GGGCGTGATTTGACAAATCGAGACAACAGACATTTGGCTGAAGCCTGTTGTCTTTTTTCTGAGGGAGAAGCAGCGTGGAGAAGGAAAAAATCGATCATATCATTTCAAAATTTCCGGAAACCAAGGGGAATCTCATTGCGATTCTTCATGAAATCCAGAATGAATTTAGGTATCTACCCGAAGAAGAATTGCGGTATCTTTCTCGAAAAATCAATGTTCACATGACCCAGATTTACAGCATTGCCAATTTTTATAACCGCTTTAGCTTAACCCCAAAAGGCGATAAGGAAGTTTCTGTGTGCCTTGGTACGGCTTGCCATGTAAAAGGGGGTTCAAATATTTTAAAGTTAATCAAAAAAAAGATAGGCATTGAAGAAGGGGAGACGACTGAAGATATGAAATTTAGCCTTCAAGTCGTTCGTTGCATAGGGGCCTGCAGTCTAGCGCCTGCCGTGGCGATTAACGAAATAACCCATTCTCATGTAACCCCGAAGAGTATTGACGACATGCTGAAATAATCTAAATGGTTTGAATTTTATAGGAACTCATCGATGAAAAATATAAAAGCCAAACAGGAAACCACAGTAAGTGTCTGCACGGGCACCGGTGGTGTTGCTGCTGGAGGGTATAAGGTATTGGAAGCATTCCAGAATGCTCTGGATGAAAAAGGTGTGAAGGCCAAGCTCCATACCCGTTGCCGTAAAGTCGGCTGTCGGGGCTTTTGTGCTAAAGATGTTTTAGTAGATGTCGCTGTAAATGGACATGTAAGTACCTATCAGTTTGTAAAACCCGAAATGGTGCCCAAAATTATTGATGAACATATTGTCACGGGAAATCCGATAGATGAATGGTTGGTCGGGGATGAATATGTTGAATTTCACAATAACCAACAAAAGTTGATTCTGGAGAACTGTGGTCGTATCGATCCGGAATCCATTGACGATTACATGGCAGTCGGAGGTTATAATGCTGCTGAAAAAGCATTGGCAATGGAACCGGAAGCGGTTATCGATATCATCAAAAAATCAGGACTGCGCGGCCGGGGGGGCGCCGGTTTCCCCACCGGAATTAAGTGGGAAAGCTGTCGTAAAGCCGAGGGAAATATCAAATATGTCCTGTGCAATGCTGATGAAGGCGATCCTGGCGCTTTTATGGACCGTTCGGTGATTGAAGGCAATCCCCATTCTCTCATAGAGGGCATGATTATTGGGGCATACGCCATTGGATCAATCGAAGGATATGTCTACATTAGGGCTGAGTATCCTCTGGCTGTTGAGCGTCTCCGAATAGCGCTGGATCAGGCTCGAAAAAAGAAATTTTTAGGGGAGAATATCTTCAGGAAGAATATCACTTTCGATATAAAGATCTTTCTTGGGGCTGGTGCCTTTGTTTGTGGGGAGGCAACGGCTCTCATGACCTCTATTGAAGATAAGGCGGGTGAACCGAGGCCCAAGTATGTGCACACGACAGATCGTGGGCTTTGGGGTTGTCCCAGCAATTTGAACAATGTGGAAACCTGGGCCAATGTCCCGGTTATAATTAAAAACGGTGCCGAATGGTATCGCAAGATCGGTAGCGAGGGCAGCAAAGGAACCAAGATTTTTTCGCTTGTAGGAAATATCAACAACACTGGTTTGGTAGAAGTTCCCATGGGAATCCCTCTTAGGAAAATCATCTATGATATTGGCGGTGGCATTCCTAACAAAAAGCAACTCAAGGCCGTACAAACCGGTGGGCCGTCCGGCGGGTGCATACCTGCCAATCTTATGAATTTACCTGTGGACTTCGAGAATCTCTTTAAGGTGGGGTCGATCATGGGATCCGGGGGGATGATCGTCATGGACGAGGACACCTGCATGGTGGATGTGGCCAAATATTTCATTTCCTTCTGCCTCGAAGAAAGTTGTGGCCAATGTACGCCCTGCCGAGAAGGGCTCCACGTTATGGAACGGATTCTGACGGATATCACTGAAGGCCGGGGTAAGGAAGAACACTTGCAGCAACTTATGGATCTATCCGAAATTATTGTTGATACTTCCTTGTGTGGACTTGGCAAGAGTGCACCAAATCCGGTTGTATCAACCCTCAGATATTTTAAGGATGAATATATTGCCCATATCATGGACAAACACTGTCCTGCCGGGAGATGCTCACAGTTGACACCTGCTCCGTGTCACATGACCTGTCCGGCCGGTATTGACGTACCATCTTATGTGGCCTATATCGCTCACGGGAGGCACGAGGATGCGGTCAAGGTTATTATGAAAGACAATCCATTACCTTGGGTGTGTGGACTGATCTGTCCTGCGCCGTGCGAAGGAATGTGCCGTAGAGGAGACGTGGACCAGCCCATCAGTATCCGGGCGTTGAAAGGTTTTGCCAGTAAATATGTGATGGAAAAGTTCGGCGGATACGAACCCTGGATTAAAACCCGCCGGGATGAAAAGGTCGCTGTTATCGGTTCCGGTCCCGCAGGACTCTCTGCGGCGTATTATCTTGCTCTGGAAGGTTATAACATTACCGTTTTTGAAGCCCTTCCCGAACCGGGCGGTATGTTGAGAGTGGGGATTCCTCCGCATAGACTTCCCAAAGACCTGCTTAATAAAGAAGTTGAAAATTTCATAAAAATGGGGATCAAAATAAAGACCCATACAGCTCTTGGAACGGATTTTACACTGGATGATCTTTTTGAGCAGGGATTCAGTGCGGTTTTTTTGGGTATAGGTGCACACAAGCCCATATCCCTTGGTTTGACCCAAGAAGATACAGACGGGGTTATTCAAGGCGTCGATTACCTTAAAAGGCTCAACCTTGAAGAGCCGGTGCCAAAGGGTAAGTTTGTTGCCGTTATCGGCGGCGGCAATGTGGCCATCGACGTTGCCAGAGTAGCTGTAAGAAAAGGGGCAAAACAGGTGACCATTCTTTACCGCAGGACTCAAAGAGAAATGCCGGCTTATGACAGCGAAATCGAGGAAGCCCTTGAAGAAGGTGTCAAAATTTCTTATCTGACCGCACCGGAGTCGATTTTAACCCAAAACGGACATGTCGTCGGTCTCAAGTGCATTAAAATGAAACTGGGTGATCCTGACGCATCGGGACGCCGAAGACCGATACCTATAAAGGGGTCTGAATATGAGCTGGAATCCGACCTGGTGATTCCATCCATCGGCCAGACCATGGAAATACCTGCGAAAGAGAGTATCAAAGGTGTCGATATCGTCAAATGGGGCAGCATTAAGGTTGATGCCGTAACATTGGCCACAACAAGACCCGGGGTCTATGCAGGGGGAGATGCGGTCAGCGGGACAGCCACGGTCATTGAGGCCATCGCCGGCGGTAAAAAAGCGGCCATCGCCATTGATGCCTATATTAAAGGGATTGAAGATCCGAAATTTCCGCCGGTTCCTCAAAAAAAGGCCGAGGTTGAAAAGATCGACGTCAGCGAAGAAAAAATGGCGCAGCTAAAGCGACCCAAAATTCCTTTGCTGGGAATCGAGAAAAGGGTGTGTACCTTCGACCAGGTAGAGCTTGGTCTGAGTGAAAAAGCAGCCCGCGATGAAGCCAAGCGGTGTCTTCGCTGTGACTTAACCTAACCAAAGGAAAGCCGAATGGTTCAAATAACGATCAATAATAAGGAAATTGAAGCACCAGAAAGTTCAACCATTCTTGAAGTCGCCAGAAAACACGGCATCGATATTCCCACACTATGTTATCATGAGGCGCTTGAACCCTACGGTGTCTGCCGGTTGTGTATCGTGGAAGTGAGTGGTTCTTTACGTAAAGGGATACGGATTTCGTGTATTCAAAATGTTATGGACGGCCTGATTGTAAATACCAAAAGTGAAAAGGTCTTAAGAAACAGACAGTTTCTCTTTGAACTTTTATTGGCGAGATCTCCCGACTCAAAGGAACTCATCGATCTGGCGGCAAAGCACGGCGTCTATGAATCAAGGTTTTATGAAGGGGATACGGATGATAATTGCGTAAGATGCGGCCTATGTGTAAGGGTTTGCCGTGACAAAATAGGCGCCTTTGCCCTTTGTTTCGCTCACAGAGGATATGATAGGATGGTCACCACTGATTTTGAATCTCTTTCCGAGTATTGTATCGGCTGTGGCACCTGTGCTCAGATCTGCCCCACAGGCGCCATAAGGATGAAGGATGAAGGGGAAGAAAGGATCATCTACACAAAAAATGGGATGGTCGCCAGGTTCAAGCTCGAAACTTGTGATTTGTGCGGTATACCTTATGCCCCGAGAAAGCACCTGAATTTTGTAATAAAGAATTCGGATGAATCCATGGCGGTCAACGTTGCAAGAGATCTCTGTCCAACATGCGCAAGACGAACGGGTGCAGTAAATCTGGTGGGTTCAATGACGCTGTAACTTGTTGAGCTGAAAAATCGGGTATTTTGGACTATGTCAGAGATGATCCGGCTGCGCAGAAAATAGGAGTAACCTGATAGTGCCTAAAGTTTAAAGTGAACTAAAGTGAGCTAAAGTTTATGTATGTGCCGTTGGTACTACCAATTTAAGAAAAAATGATTTGCGCTGAAAGCGCTTTCCTCAACTTCCCCGATAAATACGGGATAAATAGGCATTTTAGATCACTTTAAACACTTAATGTATTGTATATGAAGCCGCCTATAAAGGCGTAGTCCCTTAAACCCTGATCTTTACTCGAACAGGAAAAAAAATTATGGATAAAGAGAAAATTGAAAAAATTGTCAATAAACACCGAAATGAAAAGTCGGCAATATTGGCAATTCTTCATGAGGTGCAGGCAGAAGATAATCAACTGAACGCCGAGTCCTTGAGATATATCGCCTTGCTGCTGGGTGTCCCATACGCCAATGTTTACGGATTGGCGACATTCTACAGCGCGTTCAGTACGGATAAAAAGGGAAAGACACTGGTCCGGGCTTGTGACGGCATCTCCTGCCATATCAACGGGGGAGAAGAAGTAATTGAAGCCCTTAAGTCCAAACTGAACATTGAAGTAGGTCAAACCACCTGGGATGAAGCGTTTGGTTTGGAAAAGGTGCGCTGTTTGGGCCTATGTTCCATCAGCCCGAATGTTTCTTTTAATGACAAGACCTATTCTAATCTCGACAAAGAGAAGATACTTGAGATTCTTCAGAAAGTGATGGGGGATTCAAAATGAAAATAAAAAACATGAAGGATCTTGATAAAGTAAAAGATACTGGTATGAAATCCCTTTTCCCCAAAAGGCCGCGAATCAGTATAAGTATGTCCACCTGCGGACTTGCCCTTGGCGCGGATCGTCTATTTCAGAAAATAACCAAAGAAAAAAAATCAGGGATCAAAATATCCTTGCACCAAACCGGCTGCTCAGGGTTCTGTAACTTAGAACCCATGGCAATAGTCAGGCTGCCCGGAAAGCCTGCACTTTTGTATACTCAGATGACCATGGAAAAGCTCGAGCGAGTCATCCAGGATATCCGGAAGAAAAAAATAACAAAAGAAGGATTGTTTTGTACTATTGGGAGCGATTCTGTTTCCGGCAAACCAGACCCTGTATTGAATGAAATTCCCGATTATCAAGACACACATCCTTTTAAGGACCAGCACCGGCTGCTTCTCGGAAATTGCGGTATCATCGACCCTTTGAGTGTATCTGAATATGTCGCCATGGAAGGATATTCGGCATTGTATAACGCACTTTACCAAATGCGCCCGGAGGAGGTCATTAAAGAGGTCGTTGAATCGGGACTCAGAGGTAGAGGCGGCGCATGGTTCCCCACCGGCTTTAAATGGGATATGGCAAGCAAATCTTCAGGTGACGAAAAGTTTGTCATATGCAATGCAGACGAAGGAGATCCCGGTGCTTACAAAGATCGAACCATCATGGAAGGTAACCCCTTCAAACTATTCGAGGGTATCGTGCTGGCAGGATATGCCATCGGAAGTCATCAGGGGATCATTTATCTTCGTGAAGAATACCACCATACCTTTGAGTTTCTCAACACTGCTATTGAGATTGCGAAACAGTATGGACTTTTAGGGAAAAATATTATGGGATCCGGGTTCAATTTTACTTTGAACATTGTTAGAGGCGGCGGATCTTATGTATGTGGCGAAGAAACCGCCCTTATGGATTCTCTCGAAGGCGAAGTGGGAGACCCGAGACTAAGACCCCCTTTTCCCATTGAAAAGGGTCTGTGGGAGCGACCGACGATTGTAAATAATGTGGAGACCCTGTCAAACGTTCCCTTAATTATACAGAATGGGGGAAAATGGTATGCAAACATCGGGACCGAAAAAGCCAAAGGTACCAAAATTCTATCGGTGGTCGGTAACGTGAGACATCCGGGTCTGTATGAGGTTCCGCTGGGCACAAATTTAAAACAGGTTATATATGAAATGGCAGGGGGACCTTTTAATGGCAAATCCATTAAAGCCGTCCAGGTCGGGAGTCCATTCGGCACTTTTATTCCTGCTGATAAGCTCGATGTAACCCTTGATCCCGAGTCCCTCAAAGAAATGGGGTCAATGATCGGATCCGGTGTGATCGTGGTCCTTGACCAAGACACTTGCATCGTCGATATTTTGCATCATCTTCTTACTTTTTTCGTAGAAGAATCGTGTGGTAAATGTGTTCCCTGTCGTGAGGGTGTCTCCAGGATGGAAGAACTGATGATAGAAATATACGACGGTCGTGCCACCATGAAAGATCTGAAGATATTAAATGAACTGGGAGAAACGGCTAGAGACTTCTCCCTTTGCGCGCTTGGCGGCGGGGCGCCTGCTCCGATATTGAATGGGATTAAGGATTTCAAAAAAGACTTTGAGGCGCATATCAAAACAGGTAAATGTCTTCGGATCAGCTAATTCCTGGATGTTGAATGAAAATTAATGAGAATCTTTAGGTCACTTGATTAAAGAGGATAAGATGATCACTTTTATCATAGACGACAAAAAAGTCAGCGCTGAAGAAGGCGCCACTGTGTTTGAAGTTGCCCGTGAATTTGGGATCGAGATACCCCATCTGTGCTACCACAAGGATATGGAGCCTTATGGGGGGTGTCGCCTATGCATGGTGGAGATTACCGAGAACGGTTTTACGCGGTTGCATCCTTCCTGTGCATTTCCGGTCAAAGAAAATATCGTTGTCAAAACAGATACCGAGCGACTCCGGAAGGGAAGGAAAATCATAGCAGAACTTTTGCTTGCCAGATGCCCGGATGTTGACTCGGTAATAAACCTTGCCGAATCATTGGGGGTGAAGGAAGCACGCTTTAAGAAAATGGATAGTGATTGTGTTCTTTGCGGCCAGTGCGTAAGGGTTTGCCGTAATGTAGCAAAAGTCGGCGCCATAGATTTTATCAACCGGGGGAAGAATAGATACGTCGGGACACCCTTCGATCTTCCATCTGACGATTGTATCGGTTGTGGATCCTGCAATTATGTTTGTCCTACCGGCAGTATGAATATGGAACATGAAAATGTGTTAAGATGGCGAAATTTGCCGGGAACCTTAAGGAAATGCCGGTATATGCGCATGGGGTTCATTTCCCATAAAATGTGTCCCAATAATTATCAATGCTGGAATTGTGAATTGGACCAGAGAATGGAAGATCTTGCCAAAACCCATCCTATATTTATACTCAAAGATTCAAGGTCAAAAGAAAAAGAAACCATCGGAAATTTCGAAATACGGTTCGATCGTTTCTATCATGAAGGACATGTCTGGGTGAAACGCATCAACGGTTTGATGAGATTGGGGGTTGACGATTTTACGCGCCAGATCATTGGATTGGTGGATGATATGCGACTGCCGTCCATTGGAACGACCCTCGAATCCGAAGACACACTATTTGAAATCTCCGGCAATGAGAAGACATTGCTGTTTTATACACCCATAGAAGGCGACGTCGTTCATATTAACCCGGATATTTTAGACAATCCCTCACTGGCGAGTATGTCACCCTATGAAAGGGGATGGATTCTAACCATAGAACCTATGGATATACTCCGGGTATCAAAGGAACTTCTTTCCGGGAGATCAGCAAAGGAATGGTTGAAACATGAATTCAACGAGTTCCATGATTTGGTCGGGCAAGAGACAAAAACGGACCTGCCCCTTGACAAGCCGATCCCTAAGGATTTTGCAAAAGCGGTCAGCAAAGACGCCTGGAAGAAGATTCACAAGACGTTTTTTATCAAAAAAAGGAAGAAAAAAAGGGTGAAGCTCCATCGTATAGAGGATATTCAATAAAGTGCTTACTTCCCCTTATACTATAATGGCCTCACTCCAATGAGATTGGAAAAAAACGTAAACAAAAGCTACAGTAGCCCCCATAAAAGGCTACAGTTTAAGAACAGTTTGATAATACTCAATATTTAGTATTCATCGTCTTTGTATTTCTTCAAGGTGTTGCCAATATAATCACAACCATTACGCCCTTCAAATCTCCTTTATTCCATCCGCTGAATGAAATAACTGAAAAAAATTAATGATTCAAACAGAATAGACCTTTTGACAATTTATGCGACGGTTTGTGGCACCAAGGTTGCAATTTAAAGAGGCAATACAAGTCCTTCTGGTAATCAGTGGGGCCGTAGTCTTAACCTCCGCTTGGTAAAGAATTATATTGAAAAGAAATCTCGCTCAAAACCGGACAGAACCTTTGTTGCCAGGGGAGGCGATGCAGAAGCAAAGGAGGCTGCCAACATGAAGAAAATAAAAGAAAAAAAAGAAAAATCGAAGAAGAAGCGCCTTGTAGGGTTTCGGGTAATGGAAGATGAATGTATCTGGATGAAGGCCGGAGTTATCAATCTCCGATTTTGTGATAATGCCTATGATTGTTACACATGTCCTTTCGACAAAGGGATGCAGCGGACAATGCGTCCCCATGGTCAGGCTACGGGGGACATTCAGGAACCCGGATGGGTTGAGCACATAAAAGCTTGCTACCAAGGCTCTGAACGGCCTTGCCGCTATACACTGACAGGACGTATCGATGCGCCCAAGATCTGTCCACTCAATTATGAATGCTATCATTGCGCTTTTGACCAAATGATGGACGATTTTGATCTTGCACAACTTAGTGATTCGCCCAACTATTATTTAGCGTCGGGTTATAAAATGGCCACCGGCTATTATTACCACCTGGGTCATTGTTGGGTACGTTTCGATCACGGGGGACGCGTTAGAATCGGATTTGACGATTTCGTCATCAAGCTGTTCGGTACTTTTCGGTTTTTGAGCCTCCCGCCCCTTGGGGATACCCTAAAAAAAGATCAAACCGGATTGACAATCGGTCGTAGTGGTCGAAAAGCTGCATCACTCTCCCCTGTCACCGGAACTGTTATTGCTGTAAACCAAAAAGCCCTCGATCATCCCGAAATTCTACACAAAGATCCGTACAATGAAGGATGGCTTTGTATTATAGAGCCGGATATGCCCAAAAAAAATCTAAGAGGGCTTTATTTTGGTAAAGATAGCATGCAGTGGATGGAACAGGAAAGCCGGAAACTGCTGAACCTTATGGGGCCGGAATATGAACAGCTGGCGGCTACCGGCGCCCAGCCGATTAGCGATGTCTTCGGTAGTTTGCCGGAACTCGAGTGGGATCAGCTGGTGAAGACTTTTCTGCGAACAGGGGCCTAAACATGCTTGATTGGAGGTCTTAAGAAATTTGCCCTAATTGATCGTAAACAAAACTGAATTTACTAAAATGCACAATAAATCAAACACATAAAATATTTTTCCCATTTTGTTTACGATCAATTAGGGTTTTAATCAAATAAGGGGGTATGCATGTCCATTAGGTTGGGTTTTTATGTCTGCCATTGCGGCATTAATATCGCTGGAAAAGTCAGTGTAAAAGAAGTAGCTGCTTTTACCCGGGAACTGAAAAATGTAGTGATCGCTAGAGATTATAAATTTATGTGTTCAGATCCCGGCCAGGAGATGATCGAAAAGGACATTAAGGAATTTGACCTTAACAGGGTTGTGGTGGCCTCCTGTTCGCCAAGACTTCATGAGAAGACCTTTCAGGGTGCTTGTCAACGGGCCGGGCTCAACCCATATTTTTTCCAAATGGCTTCGGTTCGCGAACAAGTTTCCTGGGTGACCAAGGATGAAGATGAGGCTACTCGAAAAGCAAAAACACTTGTAGCTGCTGCGATTAACCGGGTCAATTACCATGAAAGCCTCGATGCCCGAGAGGTAAATGTACATCCTGATATCATGGTTGTGGGCGGTGGTATTGTAGGCATGCAGGCTGCCTTGGACATCGGCAATTCCGGACATAAAGTATATCTGGTAGAAAAATCGTCAACCATTGGCGGCCATATGCTCCAGTTCGATAAGACCTTTCCTACCCTCGACTGTGCCGCATGAATTCGAACCTCAAAAATGGTTGAAGTGGCCCAGAATGCAAACATCGAGTTGCTTTCGTACAGCGAGGTAAAGGAAGTAGCGGGATACATCGGCAACTACACCGTTAAAATCCGTCGCAAACCGCGGTATGTAATAGAGGGTGTCTGTACCGGGTGTGGTGAATGCGTTAATGTCTGCCCGGTATCGGTTCCCAGTGAATGGGATGAGGGCCTGGATAATCGAAAGGCCATCTACAGAGCCTTTCCACAGGCCGTACCTATTACCTTTTGTATAGACAAAAAAGACCGGGCGCCTTGTGTAACCGCTTGTCCCGCAGGCATCAATATTCAAGGCTATGTGCAACTTGTCAGCCAGGGAAAGTATCAGGAGGCAATCCGACTCATCATGGAGCGGCTGCCGCTGCCGGGAGTATTGGGTCGCGTCTGTCCGCACCCTTGTGAATCTGAATGCCGGAGGCAGGAGTTGGATGAAGCAGTTGCCATAAGGGATTTGAAGCGCTTTGTTGCTGACCATGCGAACTTGAAAGCGCTCGAGTTGTCCAAAATCGAAGAACGCACGGAAAAGGTGGCAGTAATTGGATCCGGCCCGTCGGGGCTGACCGTCGCATACTACCTCCGGTTAAAGGGCTACCAGGTGACCATCTTTGAAGCACTTGAGGTTTTAGGCGGAATGCTCCGGGTGGGCATTCCGGATTATCGACTCCCACCGGAAGTTCTGGATCAGGAGATCGACCACATCCTCAGACAGGGTGTCAAAACGCGTACCGGCGTCAGATTCGGAACGGGTCTCACATTTGAAGATTTAAAAGAAGAGGGCTTTGCCGCTGTATTTCTTGGGATTGGAGCCCATAATTCTTTGGATATGCAAATCCCTGGTGAAAAAGACACCCAGGGCGTTATCGATGCGGTTCGCTTTTTAAGGGAAGTAAACTTGGGCAATAAAACATGCCCCGGCAGCCGGGTTGTGGTCATCGGCGGCGGTAACGTGGCCATTGACGCTGCCAGGGTTTTAAAACGTCTGGGGTCCCAGGAAGTCACTGTCGTGTATCGCCGATCAGAACAGGAGATGCCGGCCTATGCGGAAGAGATCGAGGGTGCTAAAAAGGAAGAGATTCGCTTTTCCTTCCTCACCGCTCCGGTCGGGATTCTTGCAAAAGAGGGTAAGGTCGACGGCTTTGAATGTATCCGAACCGAACTTGGACCGACGGATGACAGTGGACGACGTCGCCCGGTTCCGGTGGATGGTTCCGAATTCGTAATCCCCTGTGATGTGGTGATCCCGGCCATTGGTCAGAAAATTGACACATCCTGGGCAGTTCGGGTGCCGGACTTAAAATGGTCTCGACGAAACAGACTGAATGTAAATCCTCAAACCATGCAAACCAGTATACCCTATGTTTTTGCCGGAGGCGATGCGGTCACCGGCCCGGACACCGTGATACAGGCGGTGGCTGCGGGTCACAAGGCTGTCGAGGCAATCCATCGCTATATCAACGGCGAGAATTTGGAACTTTATACGCAGCAACTCGAGGCCCGGAAGAAACCGGGCACTGATTGGCAAAAAATTCCGGAAGGGATTCCCCAAAAAGCCCGGGCCCACCCAAAGCATATGGACGCCAAAATGAGTGCCGCCTGCTTTGACGAAGTGGACTTCGGTTTTTCAGAAAGTGCGGCCCAGCAAGAAGCCCGTCGCTGTCTGAATTGCGGTGTCTGCTGTGAATGTATGGAATGCATTAAGGTCTGCGAGGCCAAGGCCATAGATCACAACATGGAGGCAGAAGAGATGGAGGTAAACGTTGGGAGTATTATCGTCGCCACCGGTTACGATATCATGGATCCCACACCAATGAAGCAGTTTGGCTACGGTAAATATCCCAATGTCTTTACTTCTCTTGAATTCGAACGTCTCAGTAATGCAACCGGGCCCACCGGCGGCGAAATCTATATCAGAGATGATAACGGGGATTTTACCCGAACCCCGAAAAGCGTGGCCATTTTACACTGCATCGGCAGCCGGGATGTGAACTATCATGAATACTGCTCCCGTGTTTGCTGTATGTACGCCCTCAAGTATGCCCATTTAATTCATGAGAAGGTCGGTCATGACACTCAGGTGTATAATTTTTACATCGACATGCGCTGTTTCGGCAAAGGCTACGAAGAGTTTTATAAACGGTGTCAGGAAGAGGGTACCCGGTTCATTCGTGGCAAGGTGGCTGAGATTACCGACCAGGCTGTCAAACCGGAAGAGGAAGGTAAACTCATTGCCATTGCAGAAGACACACTTTTGGGAAGACGTTTAAGGATTCCGGTAGATATGGCTGTCCTTTGCGTCGCCATGGAGGCTCGTAGCGATGCTCACGAAATGGGCAGGATCTTTGGTGTCAACCAGGGTGCAGATGGGTTCTTTCTGGAGGAACACCCCAAACTGGGTCCCTTGAATACAGCTACGGACGGTGTTTTCCTTGCCGGAGCCTGTCAGGGCCCCAAAGATATTCCGGATGCGGTTTCCCAGGCTTCCGGAGCCGCCGTCAAAGCCCTGGCATTGGCCACTCTTGGGAAGGTGAAGGTTGCTCCAATCATATCGTGGATCGATCCGGATGTGTGTGCCGGATGCCGGACCTGCATCGAGCTCTGTCCGTATACTGCCATAGAGTATAATGCCCGTATGGGTGTCTCGGTGGTCAATGAAGCCCTATGTAAAGGATGTGGAAGTTGTGCCGGATTCTGTCCAAGCGGTGCGGCACAGGTTAAACATTTCAACGAGAAGCAGATACTTGCAGAACTCGAAGGGATCGTTGATTCGCTGCACACCGTCGGAATGTAAATAGTGTTTAGTATTTTGTCACTTATACCAAACACCAAACACTAAATACCAAATACTAGAAGAGAGGAGATTATGGCTAACTTCGAACCGACCATCATTGCTTTTGTTTGCAACTGGTGCACGTACACCGCTGCGGATCTGGCTGGAACTGCCAGATTGGGATATCCTGCCAATGTGAGGTTGATTCGGGTCATGTGCACCGGCATGGTTGACCCCAAATATGTGATCAAGGCCCTGCTTGAGGGGGCCGATGCGGTCCTGGTCAGCGGATGTCACCCCGGAGACTGCCATTATATCAACGGAAATTTCAAGGCTCGGAGGCGGATCAAGCTTCTCAAAGAGATCCTTTCCCAATTCGGCTTTGGAGATGAGCGGCTCAGGTTGACCTGGATTGGCGCCAGTGACGGCATCCAGTTCGCCGAAACCATTCATGACATGGTGGCACAGGTTAGAACGCTGGGTCCCAATGAGGCGAAAGCAGCCATGGTAATTTAACAGTCATTCGTTATTTATCCTGATGACCAATGATCAATGACAAACTTGGAGGAAACGGACAGTGAAAACAGCGAAAATCAACGTAAAAGACGGCGATCTGTTGACAACTCTACGAGATTCTTTTCGATCCATCCTCCAGTTGGAAGATATCAGTGCAATCCTGGTTCCACAACATCTCACTGCGAAAAATGTGGTGATGCCAACACTGGTGACGGATCCTGAACAATTGAACGGCACCGACCCTTTGGCACCGGTTTTCCCCTTGAATGCGGCCAAAATCGTTTCCCGGCTCACACGTAAGCCCATGGGCGCAAAAGTTGCGGTTGTTTTACGCCCCTGCGAGATACGTGCGTTTGTCGAACTGGTGAAACTAAAGCAAGGTCGAATCGAAGAGGTGGTACTGGTAGGAATCGACTGTCTGGGTGCTTTCAAGAATGGCGATTATATTGAGATCGTTGGAAAAAAAGAAGAAAAATTCACTTCAAGGTTTTACAAAGACGCCTTATCCGGAAAAAATTTGACTATAGAAGGATTTGGTCTCGCTCCTGCCTGCAAAGCCTGCGAAAATCCGATCCCCAACAATGCAGATATTTTAATCGGACTTTTCGGGGTCGATACCGACAATCACGTTTTGATTCAAGCCCGGACGCCTAAAGGAGAAGCACTTTATGATAGACTTGATCTTTTTGACACAGAGGAACCACCGGAACGTTCCGCTGCCGTTGAATCTCTGGTCGCTGAACGAACCGTCTATCGCGATAAAATGTTTGCCGAGACCACCGAGGCCACAAACAGCCTGGAGAAACTGAACACCTATTTTGCCGAGTGTGTAAATTGCTACAACTGCAGGGTTGCCTGTCCGGTCTGCTATTGCAAGGAATGTGTCTTTGTTACGGATGTTTTTAACCATGATCCTGTTCAGTACCTTAGATGGGCCAATCGCAAGGGTGTTATCAAAATGCCCACTGATACCGTCTTTTACCACCTGACCCGGATTGCCCACATGAGCACCTCATGTGTCGGATGCGGTCAGTGCACCAATGCCTGTCCCAACGACATTCCTGTGATGGAACTTTTTAGAACCGTTTCATATCATACACAAAAAGCTTTTGAGTACGAGGCTGGTCGCAGTATTGAGGAAGATCTTCCGCTGTCAGTATTCCGTGAAGACGAGCTTGCCGAGGTTGTTGGAATCGGAAAAGCAGCTTGAAAGGATTACTAAGAAGTACAAAGCTTACTCGACATTTTTTACTGATATGCTGACTTTGATATTGAATCAGAAAAAGTTGAAAGTGCCTAAAGTGAGCTAAAGTGAGCTAAAATTAAGGAAAATTTTGGCCAATTATATTTTAATGACAGCGCGTTAGCGCTACCTCAACTTTAGGCACTTTAGATCACTTCAAACTTTAGGCACTTGTGAGAAGGCTTAAAAAACATTTGCTTTGGTAAGGTTTACGTCGAGTATCTAACTTACTTATTAGTAACAGGATAATTAGAATATTTTATACCCCCATTGACTGATGAAAATGGGATAAAGCAATCGGCTGAGGAAGCTTATTATGAAGAAAAAAATCGGTAAAGCACTTGTGGTGGGGGCCGGAATCAGCGGTATCCGGGCTGCCCTGGATCTTGCGGAATTCGGCTATGGTGTGACCCTCGTTGACCAGTCACCACATATCGGAGGGATTCTCAGCCAGCTCGATTATCAGTTTCCCACCGATCGCTGCGGCATGTGCAAGATGCTTCCGATGGTGGATCGGGATACATCGTCCCAATATTGCCTTCGCAAAGGGCTTTTCCATGAGAACATAGACATCCGTTTGTCCACCGAACTTGTCTCCGTGGAAGGCGAACCGGGCAACTTTCAGGTATCACTTCGCCGGAAGCCAAACCTTGTTGATCCTTCCCTTTGTATCGGTTGCGGTGAGTGTGTGAAGGTCTGTCCGGTTGAGGTTCCGGACTCTTTTAACGCTGGTCTATCCGGTCGAAAGGCCATCTACCTTCCGGTTCCGCATGCGATTCCCAACGCGTATATTATCGATAGAATGGCCTGCAGTCGGTGTGGGGAATGTGAAGCAATATGTCCTACCGGCGCCATCAAGCTTTTAGAAGAAGTCCGCAAAGATTTTCGAATCCTGGTGGTGGACGACGAATTGATCATGCGCGATTCCCTTAGGGCCTGGTTAGAAGATGAAGGTTTTAGCGTCGATATGGCTGCATCGGGTCCGGAAGCCCTGAATCATTTGTCAAAACAAGCGTACGAGCTGATGCTCTTAGATATCAAAATGCCGGGAATGGACGGTGTGGAGCTCCTTCAGAAGGCCAAAGAGGTTTTCCCCGACCTTAGTGTTGTCATGATGACTGCCTATGCCACGGTAGAGACCGCTGTAGAAGCCATGAAAATAGGGGCGATGGACTATCTCCTCAAACCGTTCGATCCCGATACTCTTATCCCTATGATCATCCGAACATATCAGGATCTTGAAGCAAGCAAAGAACCCCTGATGGAGGTCGGCGCTCTGGTTCTCTGCGGCGGTACATCTTATTTTGATCCTTCCGACAGCAAGAACACGTATGGGTACGGCATATATCCGAATGTGGTAACAAGCCTTGAGTTCGAAAGGATTTTAAGTGGGACTGGACCGAATCAGGGTCGCCTGGTGAGGCTTTCCGACGGTAAACCGCTGCGTAAAGTGGCCTGGCTTCAGTGTGTGGGATCGCGAGACATCCAGATCGACGCCGACTATTGTTCGTCCATCTGCTGTATGCATGCTATCAAAGAAGCCCTTGTGGCCAAGGAAAGAGCCGGAGGGACGCTGGAAGCAGCCATCTTTTATATGGATATGCGTACCTTCGGGAAATCCTTTCAGCGGTACCGTGACCGGGCGGAAACCGAACACGGCGTTCGATTTGAAAAGGGGCGTGTCCATTCCGTTTTATATGATGAAAACAGCGGCGATCTCTTTATCAGGCATGTTGATTTTTCCGGCACTCATTTAGAAGAGATCTTTGACATGGTTGTGCTCTCCGTGGGCCAGAGGCCGGCTTTGGGTACCACAGCTCTGGCCGAAATGGTGGAAATGCCGCTCAATCAATGGGGGTTCGGTCAGACCGAACCCTTTTCATTCACGCGAACAAGTAAGGAAGGGATCGTATTGGGAGGCTCCTTCTCCGGCCTTAAGGACATCAGTGAATCTGTCATTCAGGCTTCTGCCGCTGCTTTGTCTGCATCCCGCATCATTCATGCCGCCGGAGGTAGCCTTAGTCCTGAAATTACACCCGTCGAGCCATTTCCGGATATTTCTCAGGAACCGCCTAGAATTTTGATCGCTGTCTGCACCTGCGGTGATCTGCTTTCGAAGCTTCTCGACATGCAACAGCTTGTTCGATGTCTCAAGGTCGACCCCGCTGTAGAGCGGGTCGAGTTTTTTGAGCAAACCTGTACGGTCACGGGATGGGAAAACCTTGTTGAACGGGTGGAAAAACAAAAACCGAACCGGATTCTGATCGGGTCGTGTCTTCCCTATGTGTATGCCCAAAAAATCAAAGAACTGGGACGGCGGGTGGGGCTGAATCCTGTTCTTATAGAAGTGGTTGATTTAATGCTTACGGCCCAAATCTCAAAGCTTAAATCTGAAACGTTGTCTGCGAATGAGATATCAAAAGTCAACAGTGAATTGCTGGCTATTTTGGGAACCGGGCTTGCCCGGCTTAAATGGGCTGATCCGGATCCTGTGCCCAGCCAAAAGATTCTTCAGCAGGCCCTGGTGGTGGGCGGCGGAATTGCCGGAATGTCCTCGGCCCTTGCCATCGCAGATCACGGCTTTCAGGTAGATCTGATCGAGCAAGAAGAGATGTTGGGTGGCAACCTTAACTGGTTACAACGAACCTTGGAAGGCAACACAACAAAGACTGTCTTGGACGAAACGCTGTTGAAGGTGGAAAAACACCCGCTCATTCGGGTGCACACCAATAGCCAGGTGCGTGCTTCCCATGGTCAGGTAGGGCGTTTTTATACCACTATTGAGGCCAAAGAAAAGGGCGCTTTCACCCTGGAACATGGCGTGACGATCCTTGGTACCGGAGGAGTGGAAGCTGACACGACATCCTATAACTACGGCACAAGCGAGGCAATTGTCACCCAAAAGGGACTGGAGAGAAGAATAAATGACAATACACTGGACCCCAGTCGACTCGGGTCGATTGTCATGATTCAATGTGTCGATTCCAGGCAGGAACCAAGGAATTATTGCAGCCGCATATGCTGCACCACGGCCTTAAAACACGCACTGCATTTCAAGGAGAAAAATCCGGAAATTAATATCTACATTCTTTATCGGGACATGATGACCTACGGTTTTACCGAGTCCTATTACACTCAAGCCCGAAAGGCAGGTGTCATCTTTATCCAGTACGATCTGGCTGAAAAACCGAGGGTGACTCCCACGGACGGATCTGTTGAAGTGATCGTCTTTGAACCGATTCTCAGACAAAAGGTCCGGATTGATGCCGACCTTGTTGTCCTTGCCACCGGCATTGTACCCAGACTACCCAAAGATCTGGCAGAATCATTTGGAGCGACACTGGATCAGGACGGCTTTTTTGAAGAGGCGGAATCGAAATGGAGACCCGTCGATTCACTTAAAGAAGGAATTTTTGCCTGCGGCCTTGCGCATTCTCCTCGCAACATTACGGAATCGATAGCAACCGCCGAAGCTGCGGCCCAGAGAGCCTTAAGGATTCTATCGCATGAACGGATGCCTGCCGGAAAAGTGTTGGCAGAGGTCCGTCACAGCCTTTGCAGTCTATGTGAGCGGTGTATCGAGGCTTGTCCGTATGGTGCTCGCATGGTCGATCCGGAACTGGAAAAAGTTCTGGTCAATGCCGCCATGTGCCAGGGATGCGGATCATGCGCCACGGTTTGTCCGAACAGCGCGTCGACCCTTGCCGGATTTTTAGACCAGCAAATGTTCGACGTCATCGATTCGGCGTTTGAAGGAACAGCATAGGATTGATGATTGTTGATTTAAGGAATCGTTTTAAACCGACGCAGCTCAGGCTGCTATGTCAAAGTCGATTTTCTTTGTAATTGGCAAAATACATTCAATCGACAATCAACAATCGAAAATCATCAATAATAAAGGGGGAGCCATGAACCATGCCCAGATAATAGAAATCAAGCCGGAATCTGAAATTGCACCTGAACCGGTCATTGATTCCCTGGCCGAAATTCGGAATATGGTAAGTGCCTGCATCCAATGCGGTACCTGCACCGGTTCTTGCCCCAACGCCTTTGCCATGGATCTTACGCCGCGTCAGCTGTGGTACAATGTACTTATGGGGGAAAAGGAGACAATTTTTCACAGCAAGACCTTTTCCCTATGCTCCGTCTGCTATTACTGTACACTGCGATGTCCCCGGGGACTTCCGCTGACCGAGACGATGAGCGCTCTCAAGCAGATCGCTGCAAAAGAGAACCTGGCTCCCTATAAGAAAAGTATCCGATTTTACAAAAGCTTTATGGAGAGTGTACGCCGCCATGGTCGGGTTAGAGAGATGGAGTTCATGACGCTCTATTTTCTTTCCATGAAAAACCCTCTCATGCCGCTTCAGTTTGCCCCCTTGGGCATGAAGTTGATGAGCAAAGGAAAAGTCTCTTTTGAGATCCCTTCAAAAGGAAGCAATGCGTTAGAGTCGATCTTTCTTAAAGTGGAAGAGTTAGAGCAGAGATAAGAAGAATACCTTTTACCAAACCAAGTACATGTATTCGTAAATTCGGTTATGTATTTATAACTTGGATTTCATTCTATGTATGAAAAAGTTTAAAGCGCCTAAAGTGAACTAAAGTGCCTATTTATCCCGTATTCATCGGGGAAGTTAAGGTATTCCATCAATTTTAATTATAATTGATCGCGCTGAAAGCGCGTTCCTCAACTTTAGCTCAATTTAGGCACTTCAAACTTCAAACTTTTGGACTTCAGCTTATACGGGCTAATGTCCAGATAAAAATACGTCATCGTATTTATGGATTATAGCGTTAAGCGATGAAGCCGCGTTTTATAAAATCGTAATACGATTTTATTTTGGAGGGTAAATATGAGGTATCTATATTATCCGGGTTGTTCTCTGGAGGGGACGGCCCTTGAATACAACGCCTCCACCCTGGCATTTATGCAGGAACTGGAAGTGGATCTGTTAGAGCTTAAGGACTGGACCTGTTGCGGTGCCAGCGCTGCGGAGGCTACCAGCTATCTCCTGTCTTTGGTTTTGCCGGCGTATAATCTGGCCATGGCCGAGGAGATGGACGGGACCAAAGAGATTCTTGTTCCGTGCAGCGCGTGCTACCTGAACTTGAAAAAAGTTGAGAAAAAGAGCCGAAAGGACCCGGAGCTTTTTGATAAAATTAACACCATATTAAAAGAAAAAAATCGGCACTATCACGGTCAGGTGCGGGTCCGGCATCTCCTTGATGTCGTTGCCCGTGATATCGGTCCTGCAAAAATCGTTTCCCGGGTGAAAAACCCCTTTATCGATATGAACATTGCACCCTACTATGGATGCCAGTGTCTTAGGCCATACCCTATTTTCGATGATCCTGAGGAGCCACGCTCCATGGAACCGGTTATAGAAGCTGTAGGGGCAAAGATTCATCCATGGAACATGGGGGGCAGATGTTGCGGCGCATCCCACATGACCACCAAGCCTGAGGTGGCTTTGGAGCTTGTCGCTGGGATATTAAAGGCGGCTCGAGGCGCTGACGCTATCGTCACGGTATGTCCGATGTGCCAGATGAACCTGGAGGCGTATCAGAAGAAAATTTCGGAAAAGTCCAAAGAAGATATGCGCATGACCATACTTTATCTTCCGCAGTTTCTTGGGCTTGCTATGGGCTTATCGGAACAGGACTTGCGATTGGATCTGAATCTTTCCATTACCAAGGAATTCAGAGATAAGCTATAACCTGAATCTTGCATGAAAATTGATGAATGAAAGACTACCCAGTATTGTAGTTACCGGAGCATCGGGTTTTATCGGAAGACATTTTGTCATCGCTGTATCCGAAAAACTTCGGTTGTTCTGTATTGCACGTCGCAGCCAAAAGGAAGTCGGCATACCGTATCATGACAATATACATTGGCTCCAGGTTGATATAACAAATCGGAAAGATCTGATAGATGTCTTTAATTATATCAAAGATCAAGGCGGTGCTGATTATGTTTTGCATCTGGCCGGGTACTACGACTTCACCCTAAAAGAAAACCCTGCCTATGAGCAGATCAATATAACCGGCACACGATATATTCTTGAGATGTCAAAGCTCTTGGGAATAAAGCGTTTCATTTTTTCCAGCTCGGTGGCAGCATGCAAATTCCCTCCCCACGGTGAAGCATTGACCGAAGAAAGTCCCGTTGATGCTGATTTTCCTTACGCACGAAGCAAAAGAAGCGCTGAAAAAATGATTAGGGAATATTCGGAAGTCTTTCCATGCTCAATTGTTCGACTGGCAGCCGTATACAGCGACTGGTGTGAATATCCCATGTTGTATATGTTGTTAAAATACTGGCTGTCCGGAAACAAGGTCATGTCGAGAATTGTAACGGGATACGGCGAATCGGCTGTTCCTTATATCCACATTAAGGATCTTATTAAGTTATTTCTGAGAATTATTGAAATCAGCGATATCCTGCCGCGCCTGGCCATTTACAATGCCAGCCCTCAAGGGAGTGTTTCGCATAATGAGCTTTTTGAAGCCGTTACACGATACTATTACGGACATGGTTTTAAACCGTTTCGAGTATCGAAGCTTCCGGCTTATTTGGGTTTGGCTATAATATCATTTTCAGGGTGGCTCAACAGCAAAAAAACATTAGAACAGCCATGGATGGCGGATTGTATTGACAAAAAGCTTAGCGTGAATGCTTCCGCCACATACGATGCGCTGGGATGGAAACCGACGCCACGTTATCATATATTGCGACGGTTATTGATTTTAACGGAAAAAGTGACCAGCCATCCAAACGAGTGGGCATTCCGCAATGAAATTTTACTCCAACGTATTATCTATAGAAAAAGTACGACAATTTACGATATTCTAACAGAATTGCGCGAATCGCTGGTCGAAAAAATCGTAGAAGAAATAATGACGCCGGAATATGGACAACGTTTTCCGAATTACCGGAAGATGGATCCTGAAACGCTTAAATGGTATATTACATTAAACTATCAAATGGTTACCGCCACAGTGAGAAGCAGAGACAGATCTATAATACCGGCCTATGCTCGAGAAATTGCTTATAAACGTCATTTCGATGGCTTTGGGGCAAAAGAGGTCAGGGATTTATGGATGCTGATTGGAAACACCATGAAGGAATCTCTCCTTACAAGGCCGGAACTAAAGGATTCGAAACAAAGGGTGGATGACTACATCATTTTGACTTCACAGCTGGCTGCAGATGAATTTGAAGACACATATGAAATTCTTGAAGATCAATCTCCGGAACCGTACGCTTCGATGAAAGAAGTTGAACGGGTAACAAGCATTGAAAATCTTAAGAAGATTGTACGACAACTTGAAGGCAGTTGTTCGCATTCATTGACAAACTGTGCAAGCGCAGATGTGTCTTTCAAAGATTACGGGGTAATGATAAAATTAAGAAATCAAGTTTCATACCCAAGCACTTTTGATCAGGCCATGATAAAAGCTATGGGTAATAAGGACGCTCTAAACAAAAAGGAAAAGGTCGAAAACTGGGCGAAGCACGTTAAACCAAGATACAAGATTACATCAACGCCGTGTATCCACTTTTTATCCGGCCGTATCGCATCGCCGGAGGAATGTTCGGGTGATTACATGTGTCATCACTGTGCCGTCCATAAGTTGCTGAACGAAGAAAGCCGATTGGAGATCACTGATAAACCGGAATACAAAAACGTATCAGGGTATAAAATGATTGAAGATTATTATTATTACTTCGGACATTCGTGGGTGAACATAGAGAAATTTCGGCGTGTCAGGATCGGGATAGACGATTTTATTTCAAAAATTCTGGGCCCGGTAGATGAGATAAATCTACCGCCTGTGGGAACAGTGATGAAACGAACCGAAATCGGTTGTATCCTGACTCGAAATGACAAAAAAGCACCCATTCAATCTCCAATGTCCGGAACGGTTTGTGCGGTGAATGATAAGGTGAAAAAAAATCCTGAACTCGTCCATGATGATCCTTACCATGAAGGATGGTTATATATGCTGGATTCTGAAAATTTAAAGCCGGAACTGGAAGGGCTCTATTTCGGAAGGGAATGCTTTCAATGGATGGAAAAGGAGGGTCAAAATCTGTATAAACTCATGGGTGATAGATATGAGCAACTTTCGGCCACAGGCGGTGAACTGGTTGACGACATATTTGGCGAATTTCCCAAAATTTCCTGGAACCTGCTGTTAAGGACTTTTTTTCATACAACAGAGAAGCGCTAAATCATTGCTTTTGAGCAAACTCATCCCTTACCATCAGCTAAACGGCAACCGGACCTTAAAAGTGCTTCCCTTTCCAGGCTCACTTTCCACTGAAATGGTACCATTGTGTCTGGCGATGATACCATAAACCACGGAAAGGCCAAGACCTACGCCTTTCCCCTCTTCTTTGGTCGTAAAAAAAGGCTCAAAAATGTTTTCCATATTTTTTTCAGAAATGCCGCAGCCTGTATCAGAAATTGCCACCTCTAAAAGCGCCTTAGCCGCGTTGGCTCTGTTGGCTGTTATGGTCAGAGTCCCTCCGCTTGGCATTGCTTCTGACGCATTATACATGAGGTTTAAAAGAACCTGTTGGATCTGTTTAAAATCGCATTTAACTTTTGGAAGATTCGGCGCAATATTTTTTTTTAATTGAAGTTCTTTCATTTCCAGTTCATGGGAAATGAGATTCAGGGTTTTATTGATAATATCTTCAATAACGTTACTTTCCATGGTAATTTTAGTCCGGCGGGCAAATGCCAGGAGGTCTTTAACGATCTCTCCGCACCGGGCTGTCTCAGATTCCATAATTTTCAAATATCGGGAAATATCCTCAAGCTTTTCATGAGTAAAGCGATCTCGTGACAGCTGCTTTATGATCAATCGGATATAGTTTAAAACTCCGGCAAGTGGATTGTTTATTTCATGGGCAATAGTGGCGGCTAATTTGCCCAAAGAGGCCAGTTTTTCCGTCCAAACAATCTGTTCCTGGACCTCTTTTAGATCCTGATAGGCCTCTTTTATGTTTTTATGCATATTTGCATTATCTACGGCAACACCGATATGGTTGCCGATGACGGTCAAGAATTCAACAAATTCGGATGAAAACGTGTTTGGATTCAAGCTGGACACACACATCACGCCTATGGATGCTCCCTTGGTTGTCAGTGGGATATAAACGGTGGATTTAAAGCCTTCTTCAATGAGAAGATCGACATCGGGGCCATTGGATTGCAGCGTATTATCTACTACCTTTGGCTTACCATCTAGTAAGGTCTGACCCAGAAGTCCGTTGCCGGGTTCGCGAGATCTCATAAACGGATTGTTTGTTAAATTCTCTGAAAGTCCTTTATGGGCAGTCAAATTAAGGACTTTCCCCCCATCATTCAACAAATAAATACTGACACTTTCAGGCTCAGGGGCATCGAGGATTTTGTCAATTGTGCTGCTTAGTATCTCATCCAGATTTAAACGGCTACCGATGATTTTGGAGATGGCATTTAAGGTGGCAAGTCGCAGATTAAGCTGCTCGATTTGCCGAAGGGCGGTTTCTATTTTGGCAACATCCTTTTTCATAACGCATTAGAAGTATAGAAATTGTTAAATCTTGTCGATAGGTTTATCAAATAAAATATCTATTTATAACAAAATCTTATTAAAACAGCAAAGGAGGTTTCAAATACAGTAAACCTCCTTTGAAATAGCAAGAACAAAGCACAAAGCTTTAGCTGTTTTCTTTTGTGCGCAGAAAGGTCTCCACCAGTCGGTCCCAGTCCATCTCTGGAAACTGTCCAAAGATGTCGTCAATCAGATCACCGCCTGTGGCTGCCAGTCTTTCACTCTTGGGCCCAAGAAACTTCAAAAGATTCTGGATTTCATTTTCGATCCACCGGAAGCATTTTTTCCCCAGATAAAGCGCCTTCATATCGATTTTAAGGCTGACCGGATTTAAAAGGAATAACCAGCCTTCTCCATATGGATCATCATGTGTGATTTCGGGCTGCTCTTTTATTCTATCATTTACAGCGAACACGATGCCGGAAACAGGGGACTGCATGGGGGCCTCGTTATCATTGCGGTTCAGAACCCATCCCATTTCGCCTTGCATCAAGAAGCTTCCGACCGGCGGAAGATTTATCGGATCCGCCGGTCCGAAAACCTTGGAGGTGAAATCGTCGATTCCGATCCTGACCCATCCATCTTGCAATGGTTGCACCCAGGAATGGCCGATATGGTGATAATAATTTTCAGCAATCTGGACCCCCGACACCTTCGTGAACGTTGGCTTTTCAATGGCTCTCAAAAGAATATCCGCGAAATTTTTCTTCAGTTCCTCATTCGGGAGAACAGCTATTCCGTCACGGTGAAGGTTCCGAACATATTCGGGACCGGTTATGGAGACCACTTCTTCGTAATCAAAGGGCAGATCGATGCCAATAAGTTTTTTTTGATGAAAGCCGTTCTCTTTTCCATCGGCCTTTTTCTTCTTAAATTCAATGACATTGTTTTTCATGGTTGCCTCTCTTTTACCAGAATGTTTAGTGCTTTTCTGCTGTACGAAAAAAAGTTTTTATCAGCCGATCCCAGGAAATCTCGGGAAAATGCCCAAATATGTCGTCAATCGGTTCCCCGCCTGTGGCCGCCAGTTGCTTGTAGCCGGGTCCTATAAGTTCAAGAAGATTTTGACTCTCCTTTTCCATCCACTGGAAACATTCCTTGCCGGAATAGAGGCCTTCCAGTTCAGACTTGATGTTTGCGGGCTTTAGCTTGAATAACCAGCCGTTATGGTATGGCTCATTGTGTGCGACGGCCGGCTGCTTTAAAACCTTATCATTTACAGTACAAACGGTTCCTGACACAGGAGATTGCATAGGGGCTTTTTTATCATGGCGGGTCAATACACACCCGATTTCTCCTTGTCTTAAAAATACGCCCACCGGAGGGAGGTTTATGGCATCCGCTGTCCCTAAAACATTGGATGTAAAATCGTCTATGCCGACTTTAATACGTCCACCATCTTCAATGTGTACCCATGAATGTCCGAAATGATAATAGTAATCCTCAACCATTTTATATCCGGATACGTTTTTGTATGCCGACCTTTCAGAGGTTCCCATCGGAGTTTCCTTATCCAGGAGTTTATGAACAGTACAATGATCGCATTTATAACTACCGGTACATTCTTCAGGAGACTCTATCCGTCCTGATAAAAAATGGATGCAAGGTGTTGCAGCGATTTTATATTTTTCTTTCACATGTCTTGACCAGTATGCTTGCCTTTGTTCTCGATCCGGAGCGATTTTATCGCCCATGACAGATATCATCGCCTGGTCGAACGGACAATTGTAGCAATCATAGTCATAATCACAGAACCGCAAATTAATGACTCCGGCCCTCATCCAGACACATTTGTCCTCAGGTAAATAAAAACCCGGAATATTCTTCTTTACTTTTTCATAAGGACTGAAGACCATGCCGTCACGGTTCATAAGTTGAATATATTCAGGTCCGGTTATCGCCTCCACTTCTTCGTAATCAAAAGGCTGATCTGAGCTAATGAGATTTTTTGGGCGTAATCTTTTTTTGGGTCTATCCGCCTTTTTCTCTTTCCTATTAGAAGTATTGTGTTTCATTTAAAGCCCCCCCTTCATGGCGCGGCAATAGTCGTTTGGAATTGAAACTAAAAGCCACGGCTTTTCCAAACTTGCAAGGCTTGGGTACTCAATTTAATTGCAATGAGAATGCCAAAGATTAATAGAATTCCCGCTAAAAAATTTTACCCATTGGAATCATTCAATTTTTTTAAAGTTTGAAAAAGAAAGGATTCAAATCCTTTTTTAAAAAGAAAAGGAGAGAGTGAAAACTTTGGCTACATCACAGAAAGGTTTGAGAGGAAAATTCACAATAAAAAATAATAAATTCAAATGGATAGATGGGCGTGGCTTATGGCTACACCCCATGTAGCCATTTCCCCTGAATATTGGATTAAAATTTTCAAGAAGGCTTCATAATAGGATTTATACTTCTTAGTAGATGTATTCGTAAATACGGTCACGTATTTATGAATTAGAGTACTTAATAACTCCTCAACGAAGTTTATCTTGAAGATAAATTGAGCAATACTCACAAAGGTCAAGAGACATTTCATCCACTTCATCAGTACCTCCTGAAAAGTGCATGAGACACTTTTTATGCTCACAATGAAGCAGATCTAAAAGATGGCCCAGCTCATGAAGCGCCACTTTTGCCGCACGTTCATGAATGAGAGATTCGGGCGGGGCGGAACCGTCCGGGTTCTTCATTAATCTAAACAATGAAACCAAACCGCATTTTCCTCCCTGTCTGGCTTCGCCGAAGACATGGGTAAAAATAGGGATGAAGAGATCCTTATTGAGAATACCGATAACCTTATCATGATTGCCAAAGTGTATGGACTCAAACGCTTCGATGATGATGCCGGCATTATACTGCAACCTTCTTTCATCAAAAGCAACGCCAGGTGGTTCCATAGAAGGAAGAATTTGAGTCGTAAGCTTGAAACACCCGGCGATATGATCTGCTATAACCTGTAAAGCGATTTCGGAGATATTTCCCAGAGGCATCACACCGACGGATTTTTTCTTTGAGGTCAACCTTCCGGCCTTTCCAAACGATACCGTTTAATCATTTTATGCAGTGTGACTCGGTTGATTTCCAAAATTTTGGCGGATTGCGTCACATTCCAGTTATTTTCGACCAGGATTTTTTGAATATACGCCTTTTCCATTTCACGCAATGGTAAAGTTTGAGAAAACTGTAGGCCAGGAGGTCGAATGAAAGATAAATCTTCGACCCTGAGGGTGCGGGATTTTGAAAGCACGACCGCTCTTTCAATAGCATTTTCCAATTCCCTGACATTTCCCGGCCATTCATAGTGTCTTAACAGCTCCATTGCATCACGGGTGACATGATCGACGTATTTGGTTGTTTCCTGGCAGTATTTTTTTAGAAAGTGTTCAACCAGCAAAGGGATGTCTTCCTTTCTTTTTCTAAGTGGTGGAATTTCGATCATAATGACATTGATGCGGTAAAAAAAATCTTCCCTAAAAACTCCTTCAGTCACTTCCTTTTTCAAATCTCTTCGTGTGGCTGAGATGAGTCTAAAATCAATTTCTAAAGGTTTTCTGCTTCCGATACTCGTTATTTTCTTTTCCTCCAAAACGCGCAATAAATTGATCTGCATTTTGGGGCTTATTTCTCCAATTTCATCCAGAAAGAGGGTGCCCCCGGAAACAACCTCCAAAAAACCTTTACGAGCACGAGTGGCACCGGTGAATACCCCTTTTTGATGCCCAAAAAGTTCGCTTTCTAAAAGAGATTCCGGCATCGCACCGCAGTTTATGGCGATAAAAGGAAGATGCGATCGAAGGCTTTCAGCGTGAATGGCTTTTGCAACCAGCTCTTTGCCGGTACCGGTTTCTCCGACGAGCAAAATAGAAGTATCGCTCTGGGCAACCTCTGGAATTAAATTGAAAACCTTCTCCATTTCCTGGGAATGTCCGATAATGTTATCGAAACGGGTGATTTTCTCCAAATGTCCTTTTAGATAGTTGTATTGTGATACGAGTCTCTTTTGAACGGATATCCGTTCCATGACAAGAGAAATTTGATCCGGTTTAAACGGCTTTAGCAGATAGTCAGTGGCGCCGATTCGCATGGCGCTGACGGCCGACTCAATGGATCCATACGCCGTTATAATGACCACCAGCGTATCCGGGTAATCCGTTTTTATTTTTTCCAGCAGTTCTATGCCGTCCATCCCGGGCATCTTGATATCGACGAAAAGAAGCTGAAAAGGATATGTTTCCAGCTTCTCCAAAGCTTCAAAGCCCGATGAAGCGGTTTCTACTACATGGCCGTATTTTTTAAACCAGTGGAAAAGAGATTCCCTGACGATTGCCTCATCATCCACGACCATGATACTCATCTTTTTATCCATGGTATTCCTCCGTCGCATACAACCCGCTCAATTTCTCATGAAGAATTATCTGCCTTTTAGTACATAAGGATTCGTAAATAGTTACAAGGCAGGAAACTCCAAGACAAATGAACTTCCTTCTCCCACCTTGCTGTTTATCTTAATGTTTCCTTTATGATTTTTGGTGACGCCATAGGCAATGGATAATCCAAGTCCGGTCCCTTTTCCTTCTCCCTTTGTGGTAAAAAAAGGATCAAAAATGTGTTCAAGATTTTCCTTGGAGATTCCATATCCGGTGTCCCGGACCTCTACTCGAACATTTTTTTTGTCGCGTTTCAGGGTGGAAATTATCCGTAATTGTCCACCGCCCGGCATGGCTTCAATAGCATTAAAAATCAGGTTGAGAAAACACTGCTGCAACTCTCGCTCATCACCCTGTATCATTAAAAGCCCCGGATGTAGACGGGTAGTCAGATCGACATTTCGAAGTTCCATTTTATGTCTCGTCAGGGAAAGGACGGCCTCAAGGACTTCGTTAAGATCTATTTCCTTGTATTCTCTGGGACTTTCACGGGCAAACGAAAGAAGACCGGAAATAATGTTACCGCAACGTTCCAGTTCTTTAGACATAAAAGAAAGGTGTTTCTTGAACTGTTCCAGATCTTTTTGGCTCGGTTTGCCTTCGGCAAGTATCTCCTGCATTAAATCGCTGAACGTCAATAACCCTTGAATGGGATTGTTGATTTCGTGTGAACAACTGGCAGCCAGTTTTCCCAAAGAGATCATCCGGTCTTCCTGAACCAGTTTTTGAAGGTCAGATTTCAATTCTTTAACTCGCTTATCCCAACGGTATGACAGTTGCTCTGTGATGTCTCTCCAAACTTCAATGATTTGGTAAATTTTGCCGTCTTGATCCCTTAAAGGGTAAGTAACCAAATTACAAAATTTGAAATGACCTCCCGGCTCGGGATGCTCGTGAATAACATGAGCGGATCTTCCGGTTCTCAAGGTTTCCACTAAGGGGCATTTCATATCAGGACGCGAACTCGAACATGGAACACCATAGCCATGGGAAATTTCGTAACAGTATTTTCCAATGACTTCTTCTTTAGATTTATTCACGGCTTTCAAGTATGGATCATTTGTTTCAACGATTTCAAAATCTGTATTTAAAATAACAATGGCAGCCGTGCTTTGCTGGATGAGAAAGTCGGAAAAATTTTTTTCAAAGACCAACTGTTCTTCTGCAGATCTAAGGCGCTGATCGACCTCAAAGAGTTTCCGCATCAATCTTCCGATGTTATGCTCCAAGACCCCGACTCCAGTAGGTCTGAGACGGATGATCTCCAGCAGGACATCTTTTTTGCCGGTCAGTTCAATGATGCTGTCCAGGTCTTTAATTTTAAAGAGATCCTGAAAGTTATCGGTGGTATAGATTCCCAGTTCTTTGGCTATAACAAGACCTTCAGCCTCCGGATTTATATCACAAACGCCGACAATATTGATTTTTAGATAGGTGAAGGATTCAATGCGGAGAAGATCCAGGAAGTATTTACAGGCCCTGCCACCGCCGACGATGGCCAAATTGATGGTATGGG
>Ga0224513_10000068_pt1 | contig 31349 bp, 43 predicted proteins | sample SF_May12_sed_USG_5_FD_169109 | JGI IMG/M metagenome (GOLD analysis project Ga0224513, IMG submission 169109) | Sediment microbial communities from San Francisco Bay, California, United States - SF_May12_sed_USGS_21 | ecosystem: Environmental > Aquatic > Marine > Sediment | place: USA... | reverse complement strand
ACTCTGAATAAGGGACACCATATTGCCGTCGGCATCCGCAACCGTCAGGTAGATCGTGTCGCCGTTCTCGAGTTTCGCATCGCCCGCCGGCGGGGACAGCGACGCTTTGTCAGGATCTATGAGTTCGCGCCGTTCATCGGCATAATTCTTGGAAATCAGGCGCGCCACCGGCACATCGACAAAATCCATGTCTGCGTAGAATTTGGCGCGATCTTCAAATGCGAGCTTCTTGGCCTCGACCAATGTGTGCAGGTACTCCGCGCTGCCAAACCCCATCGAGGCGATGTCAAAGCCTTCGAGGATGTTCAGTATTTGCAGTGCGGCGATGCCCTGCCCGTTTGGCGGCAATTCATACACTTCCCAACCGCGATAATTGGTCGATACGGGCGTCACCCACTCAGACTTGTGCTCAGCCAGGTCCTCATAGGTAAGTAGTCCGCCTTGCTCCGCCATGTAGGCGTCAATTTTTCGCGCAATATCACCCTTGTAGAATTCGTCGCGCCCTTTATCGGCGATCGCGGCAAGTGTATTCGCGAGGCGCGGATTCTTGAACATTTCACCCTTTCGAGGCACGTCGCCGTTCGGCATATAGGTCTCGGCAAAGCCCGGATAATGGCCGATGCGTTTCTTGTTCGACTGGAAATAATAGGCGATTACCTCAGATACCGGAAAGCCTTCGCGCGCATAGGAGATCGTCGGCGCAAGAATATCTCTCATTGGCAACCGGCCATAACGGCCATGTAGCTCAAACCAGCCGTCAACCGCACCGGGTACACTAACCGGCAACGGGCCAAACGGCGGAATAGTCTCAATGCCATTCTTCCTGAAGTACTCGAGCGTCATCGCCTTCGGTGCACGGCCTGATGCATTAAGCCCGGTAAGCTCCTTCTTTTGCGCATCCCATACGATCGCGAAAAGGTCGCCGCCGATACCATTGCCGGTGGGTTCCATGAGGCCCAGTGCGGCGTTTGCGGCGATCGCCGCGTCCACAGCACTACCACCAGCCTTGAGAATATCGAGCGCAATTTGTGTTGCTAGTGGCTGACTTGTTGCAGCCATGCCATGCGGCGCAATTACCTCTGAACGAGATGCGTGCGCGCGCCCGACCACGCGGTCGTAACCTGGATCAGCAGCCATAACCGAACTTCCGCAGACTAAAACTATGCTCATAAACATCCATACCAGCTTCTTCATCCTGTGCTCCGCACCGTGACGAGACTGCCCATGATGGCACTCGCAGACACGAGCGGCAACAGGGTATGATCCGGACATGAACCTTTCCTACACCGATAAGAACCCGGCGCTGGGCGCGCTGTACAGCAATCACCTGCAGACCATTGCGAGCCGTCATGATTATGCGCTCGAAAAGGCTGGTGGCAGCCATGCCGTCATTTACTCAGGCAATCCCAAACTGGCATTTCTCGACGACTACCATCACCCGTTCAAGGCCAATCCGCACTTCATAAGCTGGGCCCCGCTGACGGAGCTGCCATTTTCCTACATCGTCTACACGCCCGGCGAGAAGCCAATTCTCATCTACTACCAGCCGCGCGACTACTGGCACGTTGTGCCAGGCGAACCCGATGGCTATTGGGCTGATCATTTCGACGTTCGCATCGTACATTCTACGGACGAGGTTGCAGCGCACCTGCCCGAAGATCGTGACAAGTGCATCGCCATAGGCGAATTCGACGACGATGCATTCGCGTTCGGTATTGATCGCACCAATCCGACGCCGGCTATCGATATCCTCCACTACGCACGCGGCGTAAAGACCAAATATGAACTGGCGGTAATGCGCCTCGCGGCGGACCGCGCCGTTGCCGGCCACCTCGCAGCTGAGGCCGCGTTCCGAAGCGGGCTGTCCGAATTCGATATTCATCGGGCTTATTGCAAGGCCGTGAGTCACACAGATGCGGAGTTACCGTACGGTAATATCATCGCATTGAACCAGCACGGCGCCGTGCTGCACTACACGAATCTCGACCGTGATACACCCGATTCGTTACTGTCTTTTCTTATCGATGCCGGCGCCCAGGTTCACGGGTATGCGTCGGACATCACTCGCACTTATTCTTATGGCGACCAGCGCTTCCAAGACCTCATACATCGTATGGATGCAATGGCACTTGCCATCGTTGACAAGGTGCAGGCCGGTGTCGACTATCGGGAACTGCATATAAGCACGCACAAGATGTTGGCCGAGGTTCTCGTCGACGCGGAGCTGGCCACAGGTGATTCCGAGACTCTGCTGGAAACGGGAGTGACGTCGGCGTTCTTCCCCCACGGCCTTGGCCACCTGCTGGGCGTCCAGGTACACGACGTGGGTGGCCACCAGGCAGACGAGTCGGGCACGATCATCGATCCCCCTAGTGGTCATCCGTTTCTGCGGCTGACGCGTGTGCTCGAGGAGGACATGGTCCTCACAATCGAACCCGGGTTGTACATCATCGACATGCTGCTCGACAACCTGCGAGGCACTCCGGCGGAAAGCCACGTTAACTGGGATACGGTTGACTGGCTGCGACCTTACGGTGGCATCCGTATTGAAGACGATATTCGGGTGATGGCTAACGGTCAGGAGAACCTGACTCGCGACGCTTTTGCTCGGCTTTGAATTTCTCTTTAAAGCGCCGGCCTTTTCTTTCGAGTACCGGTCGCATTTGCCGACTGACCCAGGGAAACAGGTAGCTCACCGTAGTCAGTATTCCAGTGAGTCTCGGCATGGCGATCTCTTTCACGCTGTTGCTGCAAAGGTCCACTATCGTCTGTGCCACTTCTTCGGCCGTACTCATCGGCTGCGATAACGTAATGTCAGCGGTCTCGTCGATGTTTGCCAGAATGAACTGCGTATCTATCGGTCCCGGTGATACCAGTCCGACTTTGAGCCCGGAATCCCGCAACTCTTCCGCGAGCGCCAGAGAAAATGACCGTAGCCCCGCTTTAGCGGCCGCGTACGTCGTGGATCCAGGCACAGGGGTTCGCCCAGCCATGGAACCGACATTTATGATCACGCCGGATCCTTTCTCTTTGAGATAAGGAATAGCGATCCGGCTCAGAATAATCGGTGCGCGAAGATTGACGTCTACGATCTTCGCAAGTTTCGCCGCATCTACATCCTCGACATTACCGCGAGCGTGGTATCCGGCGTTATTGACGAGGACGTCGATTTGCCCGAATTCGAAAGCAGCTTTCTTGAACACATCGACGCAGGCATCCGCGTCGGTCACATCCATTGCGAAGATCTCGACTCGTGTCCTGTCACGTAACTCATCAGCGACCGCTTCCAGGTTCTTCCTGGTACGCGCGACCAACATAAGGTTGGCACCGGCATCTGCAAAAAGGCGCGCCGCCGCTGCGCCCACGCCTTCGGATCCGCCCGTGATAATGACGGTCTTGTCTTTAAGAATCATAAAAGGATGGTATCAGAAGCCCAGGTAGCCTTTGATCTTCTTCCAGAAAGACGACTCCCAGCCGTAGACGTCCAGCTCGTTGGGATCCAGGGCCGCTACAGGCATCGTCGTATCGGGCGCGAACGCGTCGTTCGCCGCAACGTCCTCAGGACGCAGCTCGAGACCGTGATTCTTGTTTTCCCTGGATGTCGTTAGCCCATCAACCTCGAGGCTAAGGTATGGCAACACATCGTCATCCACGATGTCATCCAGGAATACCGCATCCGGGTCGAAAGCGTCCTTCGACAGGATCATGCAGTCATCAAATAAGTTGCTGTCGTTACTGATGTTGTCGCCCTCTCAACTGCCACCACCATAGACCGGCGCCGTGAGATGTGCTGTGAGGCCCCTCACAAGTCCGACAATTGTGTTTTATTTACTATATTTTTCAATCACTTAACCAGCTACCTCATGCCCGGCAATTTGCTTTGTACCGGCAAATAAATGACAAAAAAAGCCGAGCATTGCTCGGCTTTCTCATTGTTGCTGTAGTTATCGGCGAACGTGCTTACTCGTCGGCAGCCGCCTCCTGGACAGCTAGCTCGGTCAGCATAACAATCGCCATCGGCGCAGCATCACCCGGACGCGGCCCCGTCTTCAGGATGCGCAGGTAACCACCTGGACGCTCCTTGAAACGCGGACCGATCTCCGAGAAGAGCTTGCCGACAACTTCCTTGTCGCGCAGCCGATCAAACGCCAGGCGGCGATTCGCCACGCTGTCTTCCTTGGCGAGCGTGATAAGCGGCTCCACTACACGGCGCAGTTCTTTGGCTTTCGGCAATGTCGTACGGATCGTTTCGTGCTTAAGCATCGAGGCAGCCATGTTACGGAACATGGCTTTACGGTGAGAGCTGTTACGACCCAGTCGACGACCGGATTTTCTATGACGCATTGTATTTTTCCTGGTATCAGATCGTTACATCATGAGCTCGTGCTCGGGACGAAGGCTCGCCGGCGGCCAGTTATCAAGGTGCATACCCAGACCCAGGCCATGGCCTTCCAGAACTTCCTTGATCTCCGTCAGAGACTTCTTGCCAAGGTTCGGCGTACGAAGAAGTTCAACTTCGGTGCGCTGCACGAGGTCACCGATGTACATGATGTTCTCGGCCTTGAGGCAGTTTGCTGAACGAACCGTAAGCTCAAGCTCGTCAACCGGACGCAGGAGAATCGGATCCACCTGATTCTCGGCTTGCGCACCGACGCCTTCTTCCTGGCCCTGCAGGTCGACGAAGACTGACAGCTGATCCTTCAGGATGCTGCCGGCGCGGCGGATTGCTTCTTCCGGGTCGATCGTGCCATTGGTTTCAATATCGATCAGCAACTTGTCAAGGTCGGTCCGCTGTTCGACGCGGGCTGCTTCGACGTTGTACGTCACGCGAACGATCGGGCTGAACGACGCATCCAGCTGCAGACGACCGATCGGGCCACCCTGGTCTTCAAATGACGGACGTTGTGTTGCCGGGCGGTATCCCCGTCCGCGCTCGACCTGAAGGATCATGTTCAACTCACCAGCCTTCGTCAGATTGGCGATAACCAGATCAGGATTCATGATTTCAACATCATGGTCCAGCTGGATGTCGCCGGCCGTAACGGGGCCGGGTCCCTTCTTCGACACGCGCAGCTCAGCCGTGTCACGACTGTTCATCGTGACGGCAACCTGCTTGAGGTTGAGAAGAATGTCGACGACATCCTCCTGTACGCCTTCGATGCTCGTGTACTCATGGAGTACGCCCTCGATCTCTGCTTCCGTAATCGCGGCGCCCGGCATAGACGACAGCAGAATACGACGCAGCGCATTGCCGAGCGTGTGGCCGAAGCCGCGCTCAAACGGTTCGATAACAACTTTTGCTTGCAGATCATTTACCGGCGTTACTTTCACGACGCGCGGCTTCAGAAATTCGTGTACTGATTCCTGCATGGGGATTTACCCTCCGATTACTTCGAGTACAGCTCGACGACTAGGTTTTCATTGATGTCGGGGAGAATATCTTCTCTGTCCGGCAACGACTTCAAAATCCCAGCCATCTTCTTGGCGTCGACTTCTACCCACTCGGGCAGGCCGACCTGGCTCGCAATTTCCAATGCACTTTGAATACGCAACTGCTTCTTCGCCTTTTCACGAATAGTGATTGCATCTCCTGCCTTGAGTTGAGCCGACGGAATGTTAACGACCTTGCCGTTAACCTCAATGCTTTTATGACTAACGAGCTGCCGCGCTTCAGCGCGCGTCGAGGCAAAACCCATACGATAAACCGTGTTATCGAGGCGGCCTTCCAACAAACGCAGCAGGTTTTCACCCGTTGAGCCCTTCAGCTGCGCAGCACGTTTGTAGTAATTGCGGAACTGACGCTCTAGTACGCCGTACATACGACGGAGTTTCTGCTTTTCGCGAAGCTGTAACCCGTAGTCCGACATGCGCGGACGGCGTTGGGTCGGGCCGCCCGGAGGTACTTCGAGCTTGCACTTCGACTCGAGTGGACGTACGCCACTCTTAAGAAACAGATCCGTGCCTTCGCGGCGGGACAGTTTGCACTTTGGTCCTAAATATCTTGCCATTGTTCAGCCTCTACACGCGGCGTTTCTTGGGCGGACGACATCCGTTGTGCGGAATCGGCGTCACATCCTCAATACTTTGAATACGGAAACCCAGGGCGTTCAGGGCGCGAACCGCTGACTCCCGGCCCGGGCCTGGTCCACGAACACGCACGTCGACGTTCTTGACACCAAACTCGAGGGCAACCCGGCCCGCCTTGTCTGATGCAACCTGCGCCGCGAACGGAGTGGATTTACGCGATCCGCGAAAACCACAGCCGCCGGCCGTTGCCCAGGAGAGAGCATTGCCCTGACGATCCGTGATAGTGATGATCGTGTTGTTGAAGGAAGCATGGATGTGCGCGATTGCGTCAACGACATGCTTTTTAACCTTCTTTTTCTTTGCTTCAGCCATTTAAGACTTACCTCTTTATCGGGCGCTTCGGTCCCTTACGGGTCCGGGCGTTTGTACGAGTGCGCTGGCCGCGCAGCGGCAAACCACGACGATGACGGATACCACGGTAAGAACCGAGGTCCATCAGGCGCTTGATGTTCATCGACGTCTCACGACGCAAATCGCCTTCGACTGTGAAGGCCGCAACCGCCTTACGAAGCTTCTCAACTTCAGGCTCCGCGAGGTCCTTGACCGGTGTGTTTCCTGCAACACCGGCCGCCTCGCAAATCTGCTGCGCGCGTGTGTTTCCAATTCCGTAAATAGACGTCAGTGCAATCACGACGTGTTTCGTCAACGGAATGTTTATGCCTGCTATACGTGCCACTTAAAAATCCTCGTAATAACGCGGGGCCTAGCCCTGGCGCTGCTTATGCCGTGCGTCAGTGCAGATCACTCGCACAACACCGTTGCGGCGAATAATTTTGCAGTTTCTGCAGATCTTTTTAACTGATGCTCTTACTTTCATGAGCTGTCTCCTAAACGCTGACGAATCAGCGTGCTTGTCCACCCCGGCCGTAGTTGCGCAGGTTGGCTTTCTGCATCATGCCTTCGTACTGGTGACTCATGGCATGTGCCTGCATTTGCGACATGAAGTCCATCGTGACAACAACCAGAATCAGCAGCGAAGTGCCACCGAAACTGAACGGCATGCTCGGGTAGAACATGCGGACGAATTCGGGCAGCAGGCAAACACCCGCTATATAGATGGCGCCCCAGAACGTCAGTCGCGTCAGAACCCTGTCGATGTACTCTGCGGTGTGAGCGCCCGGCCGGATGCCCGGCAGGAAAGCGCCCGCTTTCTTCAAGTTGTCCGCTGTGTCCTTCGAGTTGTACATCAGCGCCGTGTAGAAGAAGCAGAAGAAGATAATCATTGCTGCATACAGCAATACGTAAACAGGCTGGCCGGGACCCAGGTTTGCACCAATAGTCTGCAACGCGCGCTGCGCCGCATTTGGTTCGGCTGCCTGCCCGAAAAACTGTGCGATCGTGGCCGGGAACATCAGGATGCTCGAGGCAAAAATCGGCGGGATAACACCCGACATGTTGATTTTGAACGGCAGGTGCGTGCTCTGCGCCTGGAACATCTTGCGGCCCTGTTGACGCCGGGCATAATTCACCGTGATGCGACGTTGTGCCCGCTCCATAAAGGTAACGAATACTATTGCCGCAATACCGCCGAGCAGCATCAGGATCGCCGTGATCGCAGCCATCTCACCATTGCGCACGAGCTCTGCCGTACCGGCAATGGCCGCCGGAAGACCTGCAACGATGCCCGCGAGAATGATCATCGAGATGCCGTTGCCGATACCCCGTTCTGTGATTTGCTCACCAAGCCACATCAGGAATACCGTGCCTGTAACCAGCGTGATGCACGCCGTGATCAGGAACGCCGGACCCGGATTAACAACAAGGCCAACCTGGTTCTGCAGCCAGCTTGCCGCGGCGATCGACTGGAAGCTCGCCAGAGCAACCGTGCCATAGCGTGTGTACTTCACGATCTGGCGGCGACCCTGCTCACCTTCCTTACGCATCTGCTGGAGCTGAGGAACGATGTGGCTCGCCATCTGCATGATGATCGATGAAGAAATGTACGGGACGATGCCAAGGGCAAAAATACCAAAGCGTGACAGCGCGCCGCCCGAGAACATATTGAACATGCCTAGCAAGTTGCCCGACTGCTGCTCGAAGAAATCAGCCAACGCAACCGGATCCACGCCGGGCACCGGAATATAGGTACCAACGCGATAAACGATCAACGCGCCAACAAGGAACAGAAGACGAATCTTTAATTCGCCAAGCTTGCTCGCTTGCTTCGCCAGTTCGGCCGGATTTTGTTGGGGCTTCTTCGCCATACTTTGTTCATTCGCGCGTAAGACGCGCTCCTAAATTAATCTTCGATGGATCCGCCAGCTTTCTCGATCGCTTCGCGTGCACCCTTGGTGACCGAGAGACCTTTCAGCTTCACAGCTTTCTTGATTTCGCCCGACTTGATGACCTTTACCTTGGTCGCAAATGCCGGAACGAGGTTAGCCTTCTTCAACGCATCAATATCGACGACGTCTGCTTTCGGCAATTCGAGCTCGTGCAAACGCAATTCCGCCGAATACTTGGCCATGCGTGAGCGGAAACCCACCTTTGGCAAGCGACGTTGCAGCGGCATCTGGCCACCCTCAAAGCCGACCTTGTGGAACCCGCCTGAACGAGACTTCTGTCCCTTCTGGCCACGACCACTGGTCTTGCCCTGACCGGCGGAATGACCGCGGCCGAAGCGCTTGCCTGCTTTTTTTGCACCCTTAGCGGGTGAAATATCGTTAAGACGCATGTCAGGCTTCCTCTACCGACAACAGGTACGAAACACGATTGATCATCCCACGGTTCTCCGGCGTATCGTTGACCGTAACGGTCTGATGCATCTTGCGGAGACCCAGGCCGGCAACACAGGCTTTGTGGCTCTTAAGCCGCCCGTTCTTGCTTTTGACCAGCGTGACCCTTAGCTCTTTTGGCTTCGCCATGATCTTGTCTCTAAATCTCTTGGGTAATGACCCCGGCCTCAGGCCAGGATCTCCTTAACTTTCTTGCCGCGTTTTGCAGCAATGGACTGCGGCGAGTGAATCTCCGATAGTCCCTTGATCGTTGCACGAACAACGTTGATCGGATTGCGCGAACCGTAACTCTTGGCGAGCACATTACGCACGCCAGCCGCTTCAAATACTGCGCGCATCGCGCCACCGGCGATGACGCCAGTACCTTCTGATGCCGGCTGCATGTATACCAACGTCGCACCGTGACGGCCCTTCTTGGCGTATTGCAGCGTGTCATTGTTCAGGTTGACGTTGATCATGTTGCGGCGAGCAGCCTGCATCGCCTTCTGGATCGCAATCGGCACCTCGCGTGCCTTGCCGTACCCGAAACCAACCTGGCCCTGACCATCGCCGACAACCGTCAGCGCTGTGAAACCAAATTGACGACCGCCCTTGACTACCTTGGCGACGCGGTTGACGGTGACCAGCTTCTCAATAAAGTCATCGCCAGCTTGATTCTGTTCGTTTCTTGCCATGTTTTAGTCCTGGCGACAAAGCCGCCAAAAGCCCTCTTAAATTAAAAACTCAGAACTTCAGGCCCGCTTCGCGGGCAGCGTCGGCCAGTGCCTTGACACGACCGTGGTAACGGAAACCGGAGCGATCAAACGCAACTGTGTCGATGCCAGCCGCTTTCGCCTTTTCAGCGATGCGCGCACCAACAATGACGGCCGCTTCAACATTTCCACCACTTTTGATTCCCTTGCGAACCTCAACCTCGAGCGTCGACGCAGAGGCCAGAACCTGGCCTTCTTCAGGGCCGAGAATCTGCGCATAAATATGGCGCGGCGTGCGGTGAACACTCAGGCGGTTCGCTTTGAGTTCGCGAATCTTCGCGCGGGCCCGGCGGGCACGACGCAAACGATTTTGTTTCTTGTCCAATTTCATCGGTATCTACCTAATTATTTCTTCTTCGCTTCCTTGAGCTGTACGCGCTCATCGGAATAGCGAACGCCCTTACCCTTGTAGGGCTCCGGCGGCCGGAAGCCGCGAATCTCGGCTGCAGCCTGGCCAACCTTCTGCTTGTCAGCGCCCTTTACCACGATCTCAGTCTGGCTCGGCGTTTCAATCGTCACGCCTTCCGGCGCCTCGAATACGACCGGGTGTGAAAACCCGAGCGACAGATTCAGGCTTTTACCCTGCGCCTGTGCACGATAACCGACACCTTTCAGCTCCAGCTTTTTCTCGAATCCCTCAGAAACGCCCTTCGCCATGTTGGCGATAATGGCGCGCATCGTTCCGGCTATCGCAGTCGAGAAACGCGAGCCCGAACGCGGGGCCAGTGTCAGCACGTTCTCTTCCTTCGTGAGCTCAACCTCCGAATTCAACTCAAGCGACAGCTCGCCGTTGCCACCCTTCAGCGTGACAACATTGCCGTCTTGCTTGAACTCAACACCTTTCGGCAGCTCAACCGGTTCTTTCGCAACTCTTGACATAGTTCTGTCTCTTCTTAATGAGGATCAGCATCAGCTAACGATGCAGAGAACCTCACCACCAATACCTTTCTCACGCGCCTGGCGGTCGCTCATTACGCCCGCCGACGTCGAAACGATTGCAACACCAAGCCCGCCCAATACCTTCGGCAGGTCTTCCTTGCCACGGTAAATACGCAACCCGGGACGGCTGGCACGCTGGATCTTCTCGATCACGGGCACGCCTTCGAAATACTTGAGCTCGACCATGAGCTCTTTCCCAGCGCCTTCACCATCGGTCGCGAAACCAGTGATGTAGCCTTCGTCTTGCAGTACTTTCGCGATAGCTTCCTTGGCTTTCGAGGCCGGCATCGAGACGGCAACCTTGCGTGCCTTCTGTCCGTTGCGAATGCGCGTCAGCATATCTGCGATAGGATCGGTCATACTCATATTCTGTCTCCGCCTACCAGCTGGCTTTTGTGAGGCCGGGAATTTCGCCATTCATGGCGGCTTCACGCAGCTTGTTACGACCAAGGCCAAACTTGCGATACACGCCGTGCGGACGACCCGTTATCGAGCAACGAGCGCGCTGCCGCGTCGGGCTGCCATCGCGTGGCAACTTGTTAAGCTTCGCCTGTGCAACAGCGCGTTCTTCGTCCGAGCTGTTGATGTTGCGAATAATCGTCTTGAGCGCCTTGCGCTTCTCAGCCTGCTTCGCTACCAGCTTGGTACGCTTGAGTTCACGCGCAATCATCGACTTCTTAGCCATGTTAATTAGTACTCGTTTTCAATTTACTTAGTAACTGTCGGTGCGAGAAAGTGATTCGCGCCACGTTCAGTGCTTGTTCCTATTTCTTGAATGGGAAGTTGAACGCTTCCAGAAGCGCCTTACCTTCCTCTGCATTACGTGCTGTCGTGGTAATCACAATGTCCATGCCACGCAGTACGTCAATTTCGTCGTAGTTGATTTCCGGGAAGATAATCTGTTCCTGGACGCCCATGCTGTAGTTGCCCTGCCGGTCAAACGACTTCGGGCTCAGACCACGGAAGTCGCGAATACGCGGAATAGCAATATTGACGAGGCGATCGAGGAACTCGTACATGCGCTCACGGCGCAACGTAACCTTGCAACCGATTGGCATGCCATCACGAATCTTGAACGCAGCTACGGACTTGCGGGCAATGGTCGTGACCGGTTTCTGGCCCGCAATCTTTTCCATATCGGCGCGAGCTTTCTCGATGACCTTCTTGTCCGCAACCGCATCACCGACGCCCATATTCAGCGTGATCTTGGTGATCTTCGGAATTTCCATCGGGTTCTTCAGGCCGAGCTTCTTCTGGATCTCTCCAGCCAGCTCGTTCTGATATTTTTCCTGTAAACGTGACATGTCTGTATCTCTTAGATGTCTACTTTGTCGCCGCTCTTGAAGACGCGCACTTTGCTACCGTCATCCTCGACACGGAAACCGACTCGCTCACCCTTCTTCGATTTCGGGTTGAATACGAGTACGTTCGAAATATCAAGCGGCATCGCCTTATCCTTGATGCCACCCATCTCGCCGATATTCGGATTCGGCTTAATGTGTTTCTTCGCGAGATTCACGCCTTCAACCAGCACGCGGTCGTCTGCAAAGACCTCGAGGACGGTGCCGCGCCGGCCCTTATCCTTTCCGGTCGTTACGATGACTTCATCGCCTTTTCTAATCTTGTTCATTTAGAGGACCTCAGGGGCCAACGAAATAATTTTCATGAACTGGCTGGTACGCAGCTCGCGCGTAACCGGGCCAAAAATACGTGTTCCAATCGGCTCGAGACGCGCGTTCAACAGAACCGCGGCGTTGCCGTCAAACCGAATCAACGAACCGTCTTTGCGGCGTACACCCTTGCGCGTGCGGACAACAACGGCGTTATAGATCTCGCCCTTCTTGACCTTGCCACGCGGAATCGCGTCCTTGACGCTTACCTTGATGACGTCGCCCACACCGGCGTAGCGGCGCTTCGAGCCGCCTAGCACCTTGATGCACTGTACGCGGCGAGCACCTGAGTTGTCGGCTGCGTCCAGAACTGTCTGCATCTGAATCATGACTGAATCCTAAGAGTGTTGTTACTTGTCTGCTGTGCGTTCAACAACGTTGACGACAGACCAGGATTTGTTCTTCGACATCGGACGGCACTCCGAGATCGCCACGCGATCACCGGCTTTACACTCGTTCGACGCGTCGTGTGCAAGTACTTTCGTGGTACGACGAATGTATTTGCCGTATACCGGATGCTTGATCCGGCGTTCGATGGCTACCGATACTGTCTTGTCCATCTTCGCGCTTACGACACGACCGTTTACGGTACGTTGTACTTTCTTTTCTTCACTCATTTGTCTTCACCCGCCGCACGCTGCAGTTCAGTCAGAACCGTCTTTACGCGCGCGATGTCTTTTTTCACGCGACCGTGCTCGTGATTGTGTGTCAACTCGCCTGTTGCATGCTGCATGCGCAGGTTGAACTGCTCGCGACGAAGTGCAACGAGTTCCTCATTGAGTTCGTCAACCGATTTGCTACGAAGATCTGCTGCTTTCATCACATCACCTGCCGCGATACAAACTTGGTGCCAAACGGCAGCTTCGCAGCCGCCAGGCGAAATGCTTCACGCGCGATCTCTTCGGTAACACCTTCCATTTCGTACAGGACGCGGCCGGGCTGAATCTGGCAAACCCAGTATTCGACATTTCCCTTACCCTTACCCTGACGAACCTCAAGCGGCTTTTTCGAGATCGGCTTGTCGGGAAAAACCCGAATCCAGATCTTGCCGCCACGTTTGATGTGGCGCGTCATCGCACGACGAGCTGCTTCGATCTGACGAGCAGTCAGGCGTCCGCGCCCAGTCGCTTTGAGACCGAACTCACCGAAAGAAACGTCACCTCCGCGATGCGCGAGACCGCGGTTGCGGCCCTTCATCTGCTTGCGAAACTTGGTTCGTTTAGGCTGTAACATCTATCTATTCCTTACGAACGCGCGCCGGCTGCTGCTTCCGCAGGCTCTGCCGGAACCGCCTCGGGCTTGTCAAAGACTTCGCCCTTGAAAATCCATACCTTCACGCCGATCACACCATAAGTCGTGTGTGCCTCGGCAGTGCCGTAGTCGATATCCGCGCGCAGCGTGTGCAGCGGCACACGACCTTCGCGATACCACTCCGAACGTGCAATTTCAGCACCGTTCAGGCGGCCACCGACTTTAACCTTGATGCCCTCGGCACCAACACGCATCGTGTTGGTCACCGCACGCTTCATTGCGCGACGGAACATGACGCGACGCTCGAGCTGCTGGGCGATGCCTTCAGCAACCAACTGCGCATCCAGCTCGGGTTTGCGAACTTCGTTGATGTTGATACGGACATCCTGGATAGCCATACCCACCATCTTCGACACCTCTGCGCGCAGCTTCTCGATGTCCTCGCCTTTCTTGCCGATCACAATGCCCGGACGTGCCGTATGGATCGTGATGTTGACCTTGTTGGCGGGACGCTCGATCGAAATGCGGCTGACCGAAGCATCTTTCAGCTTCTTCTTGATATAGACGCGAATCTCGTGGTCTGCGCTGATGTACCTGGGAAACGTCTTTGAATCGGCATACCACTTGGATGCCCAGTCTTTGACGATGCCAAGGCGAATGCCTGTTGGATGTACTTTTTGGCCCATATTACTTACTCGTCTCCGGCGTGTTAGCCAGGTAGAACTTCAATTTCATGATCATGATCCGTCTGCTACCCGGATCGTGATGTGGCTGTTCCGCTTGATAATCCGGGCGCCACGACCTTTTGCACGAGCACGATAACGACGGAACGTCGGCGCCTCGTTGACTTCAATAGTCGCGACCTTCAACTCATCAATATCCGCACCATGGTTGTGCTCCGCATTGGCAACTGCTGACTCCAGAACCTTTTTCACGATTCGAGCACTTTTCTGCGGCGAAAAAGTCAGCGTGCGCAGAGCGTCATCAACAGTCTTGCCACGGATGACATCGGCCATCAGGCGGCATTTCTGCGGTGAGATACGTGCGTATCTGAGTGTTGCTGCAACTTGCATGATCCGACTCCCCTACTTCGTCTTGCGGTCACCGGAGTGACCACGGAACGTGCGCGTCATCGCAAACTCACCGAGCTTGTGACCGACCATGTTTTCGGAAATCAGGACCGGAACGTGTTGCCGCCCGTTATGCACGGCAATCGTCAGGCCAACCATATCCGGCAATACCATCGAACGACGCGACCAGGTCCTGATCGGACGACGATCATTTTTCTTTGCTGCTTCGGCCACCTTCTTCGCCAGATGCGTATCGACGAACGGGCCCTTCCTTACACTGCGTGGCATCTTCTAAGATCCTTTACTAGCGCTTCTTGTTGCGACGGCGAACAATCATGCTGTCCGTACGCTTGTTGGAGCGCGTCTTGGCGCCCTTGGTCGGCGTGCCCCACGGGCTGACCGGATGGCGTCCACCCGAGGTGCGGCCTTCACCGCCACCATGCGGGTGATCGACCGGGTTCATAGCAACACCACGAACCGTCGGACGTACTCCTCTCCAGCGCTTCGCACCGGCTTTGCCGAGCTTGCGGAGGTTGTGTTCACCATGACCAACTTCACCGACCGTCGCGCGGCAGTCGATGTGAATCCTGCGCATTTCGCCGGAGCGCAGACGCAGCGTTGCGTAGGCACCCTCGCGCGCAACGAGCTGGGCCGAACCACCGGCCGAACGCACCAATTGGCCGCCCTTGCCCGGCTTCATTTCAATGTTGTGAATAGTCGTACCAACGGGAATCGCACGCATCGGCAGGGCATTGCCCGGCTTGATTGGCGCATCTTCGCCACTGATGATTTTGGTGCCCGCACGCAATCCCTTCGGCGCCAGGATGTAGCGGCGCTCGCCATCTGCATACTTAATCAACGCAATGTGCGCGCTGCGATTCGGATCGTACTCCAGACGCTCTATCTCGCCCTGGATACCGTCCTTGTCGCGCTTGAAGTCAATAATGCGATAACGCTGCTTGTGTCCACCACCCTGATGACGAACCGTGATACGGCCGTTGTTGTTGCGCCCACCCTTCGACGTCTTCTTGTCGAGAAGTGCCGCGTGCGGCTTGCCTTTATGCAGCTCCGGCGTCTTGACGGCAACGACGAAACGGCGTCCCGCGGATGTCGGTTTGGCTTTATGCAGAGACATGATCTTCTAACCCTTATTCGCCGCCAAAGAACTCTTCGAGAGAGCTTCCTTCAGCCAGCTTCACGTATGCTTTCTTCCAGTTGTTGCGACGGCCCTTCGTCTGCTGGAAGCGCTTGTTCTTGCCTTTGACGTTAACAACCTGAACGCCCTCAACCTGAACCTCGAAGAGCAACTCAACAGCCTGCTGAACCTCTTTCTTGGTCGCATCCGTGCGCACTTTCAGCACAACCTGGTTGCTCTCCGCTGCGAAGTGCGCCTTTTCCGAAAGGTGCGGGCCGCGGATAACCGTCATCAGTCTTTCCTGATGTGCAGCATGGCTCATGACAGACGCTCCTCAATCAGCTTCAGCGCCGGCAGCGTCACCAGAACCTTTTCGAAGCGAATCAAAACAACCGGGTCCATGGATGCAACGTCGCAAATGCCAACATCTGGCAGATTGCGCGCAGCAAGGAACACCTTCTCATCAAAGGCCTCGTTCAGGATCAGCACGCTGTCCAGATCGAGTTCTTTCAACTTCGTGGCGAGCAGCTTGGTCTTCGGCGCCTCGAGTTCGAGCTCGTTGACGATAACCATACGATCCTGACGAATCAGCTCGCTAAGCACCGAGCGCAGCGCAGCGCGGTACATTTTCTTGTTGACCTTCTGGTCGTAGCTGCGCGGCTTGGCGGCAAATGTGCGTCCGCCACCAACAAAGATCGGGCTGCGGATCGTACCCGCGCGCGCGCGGCCAGTACCCTTCTGCCGCCAGGGCTTGGCACCGCCACCGCGAACGGCTGCGCGATTCTTCTGGGCCTTGGTGCCGGCGCGGCTGCCCGCAAGGTAAGCCGTAACAACCTGGTGGACCAGTGCTTCGTTGTAGTCAGCGCCAAATGCAGCCTCTGCTACATCCACCGAACCCTTGTCCTGAAGTTTCAATTTCATAGTCAGCGCCCCTTATTTCCTGGCCTTGATCGCGGGACGGACAATTACCTTGCCGCCTGCGTGGCCCGGGACAGCGCCCTTTATCAAAAGAACATTGCGATCAGCATCGACGCGTACAATCTCGAGATTCTGTACGGTGCGGCGAACATTACCCATCTGGCCGGACATTTTCTTGCCCTTGAACACGCGTCCCGGCGTCTGGTTCTGACCGATCGAGCCCGGGGCACGATGAGCCAGCGAGTTGCCGTGGGTGGCGTCCTGCATGCTGAAGTTATGGCGCTTGACGGTACCGGCGTAGCCTTTACCGATTGACGTTCCGATTACGTCTACCTTCTGGCCTTCCTCAAAGAGGTCAACCTTGAGCTCACCGCCCTTCTCGAACTCGCCGTCATCGGCGTCGCCAAGGCGGAATTCCGTAATTAGGTCGCCGGCTTCTACCTTCGCCGCTGCAAAGTGGCCGGCTGCAGGTTTACTCACCCGGGACGCTTTGCGGCTGCCGGCTGCAACTTGCAGCGCACGATAGCCATCGGTCTCCACGGTTTTCACCTGTGTGATTCGGTTTGGTTGTGCCTCGATCACGGTGACTGGAATAGAAATTCCGTCGTCCGTGAAGACACGTGTCATGCCGCATTTGCGGCCAACAAGACCCATCGTCATTTTCAAAACCTCTCACTGACTGCTTTTGGCCAGCGCAAATCTCTAAATTCAGTTCTCACCACGACCACTTCGTTTGGCAGTCGCTGAAATCAGGTACCGGACACCCTATTTCCTTACCTCATTTCTCTTTTTCGCTGTGCGAAAGGAAATAGGGTGTCCGGTACCCATTTCCTTCAGACACACGAAAGGGCCAGCCATCGCTGAGAGCTCCGCTCTCTATGCTCTGGGGCTGACCCTAAGCTCCGAACCGGTCATTCAGCCGGTGCGGCGGTTCCGGGATTTGCCGTGTCACCCTCGATTTCCTGGCGACCTGGTAATTTTTCTGGTTCGGGCCGACTCCCGGTCCGGCCTGATCCAGCGAGCCCGCTATTATACGACTCGAAACCCTCATTACAAGCTGTTCGGAAGGTTTTTTTGCGGATTTTAGCTCTACAAATCGAGCTAACTAAATCAAGCAGTTAGCTGGCCCGACACACGGGCCAACCGACGGTCGACTTAATTAAGCTTGATTTGGACGTCGACACCCGCTGGAAGCTCCAGCTTCATCAGCGCATCAACGGTCTTGTCCGTCGGATCCACAATGTCCATCAGGCGCTTGTGCGTACGAATTTCGTACTGATCGCGAGCATCCTTGTTGACGTGCGGCGAGATCAGGACTGTGTAACGCTCCTTCTTCATAGGAAGGGGGATCGGACCCTTGACCGTCGCGCCCGTGCGCTTGGCTGTGTCGACGATTTCGCGCGCAGAGTTATCAATCAGACGATGATCGAATGCCTTCAGGCGGATACGAATATTTTGATTTGTAGCCATGTTTATTCCTGGAAAATAGCTCTTTAGTCATGGGAACACGCCATTGCGTATTCCCACGTGTGCTTCACTCGATGATCTTGGCAACTACACCCGCGCCGACGGTACGGCCACCTTCGCGAATCGCGAAGCGCAGACCATCTTCCATGGCGATCGGGGCAATCAGCTCAACAACCATCTGTACGTTGTCGCCCGGCATGACCATCTCCGTGCCTTCCGGCAACTCAACAGCACCCGTAACGTCCGTCGTACGGAAGTAAAACTGCGGACGATAGCCCTTGAAGAACGGCGTGTGACGACCACCCTCATCCTTCGTCAGAATATATACCTCAGCCTCAAACTTCGTGTGCGGCGTGATCGATCCCGGCTTCGCCAGTACCTGGCCACGCTCGACCTCTTCGCGCTTGGTGCCACGCAGCAGTACGCCAACGTTGTCGCCGGCCATGCCTTCGTCGAGGAGCTTGCGGAACATCTCAACGCCCGTGCAGGTCGTCTTCTCCGTGTCCTTGATACCCACGATCTCGATCTCGTCACCAACGTGAATCACGCCACGCTCGATACGACCCGTGACCACCGTGCCACGACCCGAAATAGAGAACACGTCCTCTACCGGCATCAGGAACGCACCGTCAATCGCACGCTCCGGCTCCGGAATGTACGAATCCATCTCTTCCACCAGCTTCATAATCGACGGCACACCAATGTCCGTGGTGTCGCCTTCGCATGCCTTCAGCGCCGAACCCGTGATGATCGGTGTGTCGTCACCCGGGAACTCGTAGGTCGACAGCAGATCACGAATCTCCATCTCCACCAGTTCCAGCAGCTCTTCGTCGTCAACCTGGTCGGCCTTGTTCATGTACACCACGATGTACGGAACACCAACCTGGCGGGCCAGCAGAATGTGCTCGCGCGTCTGCGGCATCGGACCGTCCGCTGCACTCACCACCAGAATCGCACCGTCCATCTGCGCCGCACCCGTGATCATGTTCTTCACGTAGTCCGCGTGTCCCGGACAGTCAACGTGCGCGTAATGGCGGTTCGGGCTCTCGTACTCAACGTGCGCCGTCGCAATCGTGATACCACGCTCGCGCTCTTCCGGTGCATTGTCGATCTGATCGAATTCCTTGACTTCACCACCGTGCTGCTCGGCCATCACCTTCGTCAGTGCCGCCGTCAGCGTCGTCTTGCCATGGTCAACGTGACCAATCGTGCCAACGTTAACGTGCGGTTTTGTTCTCTCAAATTTTTCTTTAGACATGTCCCTAATCTCTAGGTTTAAGTTTAAGATTTACGAATTTTCTCAAATGTGGCTTACGCCGATCCTGCATTTCCAATCTGGAGCCCACACCCGGATTTGAACCGGGGACCTCTTCCTTACCAAGGAAGTGCTCTGCCCCTGAGCTATGTGGGCCAACACCCTTAGGCAACCCAAGGCCTGTGCACATCCTTCCAATTTGGAGCGGGTGATGGGAATCGAACCCACATCATCAGCTTGGAAGGCTGAGGTTCTACCTTTGAACTACACCCGCCTTGTCGAACCATCTCCTATATAAGGAGTAACGATCCTCATAACTTTTGCTTCGCGATAAACGCAGTCCAATTCACGCTTTACTTTTCTCAGGCGTACAAAAATCCTGACAGTCTCGACTCGTTAACCGTCCGGATTTCATTTCTCATGTCTGTTTCACCGCGCCGCCAGGCCGGCCTGATTTCTCAGCCGGACCACCATCTGGTGGAGGGGGTAGGATTCGAACCTACGTAGGCTTAGCCAGCAGATTTACAGTCTGCCCTCGTTGACCGCTTGAGTACCCCTCCGGTACGCAAGCCGGGCATTCTCTAATTACCCCGCCCCACTGTCAACAACTAAATGCCTGTTCATTGGGATTCCCTGCGGGCCCGCAATTGTACCTGAAACCGTTGGATCGTGGGCCTTTCCGGGAAAATCAGTCTTTCCGGGCCCAATGCCAGGGCTCATAGATGAATCCTTCCGGGTTGTTGCGTGGGTACGACATCGAAAAACCGTACTCGGATGCGTTCTTCTTAAGCCAGCGAAAGGCATCGGAATCCTCGAATTCTTCGGTGAGCGGCCGGGATCCTGGCGTCGCGATATCGATAGCCCGCCCTGTGTGGTGCTCGCTATGCCCGGGCGCTGCATTGACGGCCAGAATCTCGTTAACAGATTGACCTGCATTGATTTTTTTTCGAATCAGCCGCGCCTGATAGTCGATACTGCGGTAGCCTGACACGATCAGGAGCGTCACCCCCTCCTCCGCCGCTGCCGACTGCATGGCCATCCATTCGCGCGCCGTTCGCGGAGTCAGGCGCTGCATCCGGCCAACAAGATTTGGCCCAACTTCGACCAAATCTGTGGCTTCCTCGAACGCGGGCCGCGTGCCACCCTCGGCGTAGTCTGCGGGAATGCCGAGTTCTGTGTGAAGTTCGCGTAGCATATGCGCGATTGTCCCATAGTAGCGCCAGAATGAAAGACGACAACATATATCAAACCGAGGATGGTTCCGAGCCCTTCCGCTTCAATGAGAACGTGGCCCGGGTGTTCCCAGACATGCTCCAGCGTTCCATCCCGGGTTACGCTGCTTCGCTCGAGGCAATAGGTGCCCTGGCGGCGCGCTATGTGCGCCCCGGCACGAACTGTTACGACCTTGGCTGTTCCCTCGGAGCTGCAACACTCGCCATGCGGCAGGGCATCGCAGAGCCCTGCTGTCGCGTCGTCGCTGTCGACTCTGCGCCGGCGATGGTCAGGCGGTGTAAGGAGATAGTCGCCGAGGACGATCGACTGAATGGTCCTGAGACGCAGGTCGACGTAATTGAGAGCGACATCCGGGACATCGATTTTACCAACGCGTCAATGTTCGTCCTCAATTACACGCTGCAGTTCATCGAACTCGAGCACAGGGACGCCCTGCTCCAGCGCATTTTCGATGGCCTGAACGAAGGCGGCCTGCTGGTTCTGTCCGAAAAAGTTGTCGACGAAGACGACCACATGGAATCACTGCTCGTCGACCTGCACCACGAGCACAAGAAACGCAATCACTACAGCGCGCTCGAAGTCGCCCGCAAACGTGCGGCGCTGGAGAATGTGCTCGTCCCGGAGACCGTCGCAGTTCATCGAGAGCGTCTGCAACACGTCGGATTTTCCCGCACCGGCGTCTGGCTGCGTTACTTCAATTTCGTGTCGATTATTGCGATTCGGTGAGCGCCAGGCCGGTCATGTTTGACTTCGAAGCACTGGCTGACTGCCTCCGATCACTTGGCCTCGCACACTGGAACGACGACCTTGGGCCCGTTCTGCGCCAGCGGCTGACCGGCCAGACCCATGGTGACTGGGCACGCTGGAACGAGGTTATTAATGATCTGCCGGCAGCGCGCGGTGACACGGCGCGCCTGCGTGAATTGCTCATGGGTCTGCATCCGTGGCGCAAGGGACCACTATCGCTCGATGGTGTCGAGATCGACGCCGAGTGGCGCAGCGACTGGAAATGGGCGCGCGTGAAGGATGGTGTCGGCTCACTCGACGGTCGCAACGTGCTCGATGTCGGGTCGGGTAACGGCTACTACGCACTGCAAATGCGCAAAGCCGGCGCCGCAACTGTCATTGGTGTCGACCCGACATTGCTTTTTGCGATGCAGTTCCAGGCGATCAACGTGTTCGAGCGGAATGCGTCGATCTTCATACTGCCCTGCCGGCTCGAAGAAACGCCACCGGCCAAAAAGGTCTTCGACACGACCTTTTCGATGGGGGTCCTCTATCACCAGCGCGACCCGCTTAAACACCTGCGCGATCTGCAATCAACACTACGAAGCGGTGGCCAACTGGTACTCGAGACGCTCTACCTCCCCGGGGATGACCTGCGAACCGCGACGCCAGAAGACCGTTACGCGCGCATGCGCAACGTATGGTCACTGCCGACGGTGCCGCAACTCCTGGCGTGGTTGCGAGAGACGAGGTATGTGAAGATCGAACTCATCGACACGTCGATCACCACAATCGACGAACAACGCAGTACCGAATGGATGACCTTTGAGTCCCTGGAGGAGGCGCTGGACCCCAGCGATCCCTCGAAGACCATCGAGGGCTGGCCCGCGCCGCATCGCGTCGTCGTCACGGCAGTTGCTCCATGAGGTGTCCGACGTGCATTGCAGTTATGCGGTGGAGCTGACATGACAGTCCGTAAAACAAAATTCGGCACTACGACCGACGGTCTGGCGGTTGACCTGTACGAATGCCGCAACCGGCGTGGTGCTGTCCTGAAGTTGAGCAATTACGGGGCAACGATCGTTGCGCTCGAAGTGCCGGACAGGAACGGGCGTAACGGAAATATCGTCCTCGGCTTCGACTCGGTGAACGCGTATGAAGAACACGATGCCTATTTCGGCGCAACCATAGGCCGTTACGGAAATCGCATCGCCCGTGGCCGGTTTGCACTGCATGGAAAGGACTACATCCTGGCAACCAATAACGGTGAGAATCACCTGCACGGCGGTGACAGGGGCTTCGACAAGGTCGTTTGGGAAGCGCGACCCGAGACTACCGTGGATGCGGCTGGCATCGAATTCACCTACACGAGTCCGGATGGCGAAGAAGGCTATCCCGGAACTCTCGTAGTTACCGTCACGTACCTGCTTGGCGACGACAACGCCCTGTCGATAGAGTACGCAGCGGTGACCGACAAGACGACGGTGGTCAACCTGACCAATCACGCCTACTGGAACTTGTCGGCTGGTGCAGCACCGACGATTCTCGATCACGTACTGATGCTGGCGGCCGACCGCTATGTTGCCGTGAACGACGACCTGATTCCGACGGGGATTGCCGATGTCACGAATAGCGCCATGGATTTCTCGAAGCCAACTGCGATCGGCGCCCAAATCGACTTGCTCCCGGCTTCCCAGGACGATCCGCGCGGATTCGACCATTGCTACGTGCTTCGTAATCAGAACAGATCACTGGCGCTCGCAGCGCGATTGCATGATCCGCAAACCGGCCGCAGCATGGAAGTACACACCACAGAACCGGGCATCCAGTTCTACACGAGCAACTCCCTCGACGGCGGAGAGGCGGACGGCGGATACCCGCAGCATGCGGCCGTATGCCTGGAGACCCAGCACTACCCGGATTCTCCCAATCAGCCGAATTTTCCATCGGTCCGCCTCGAGCCTGGCGAAACCTGGCGGTCGAAGACCGTTTACAGGTTTGTATGAAGCGGATTGAAAATAGCCCTTGAATACACCCTTGGCGGCCGGTAATTTCTGTTAAAACAGAAATAACGGAAAGATCGCCATGCAAATGACTCCGGCTGTAGAGAAGTATGTCCTCCATTGGGGTGAAATGGGGACGCGTTGGGGTACCAACCGCACCGTCGCACAGATCCAGGCGCTGCTCTACCTGTCTCCCAAGCCGCTGCGCGCGGACGAGATTGTCGATCTGTTATCGGTGGCACGCTCCAATGTCAGCACGAGTATTCGCGAACTTCAGAGCTACGGGTTGGTGCGCATGACCCATATACTCGGCGACCGTCGTGATTACTTCGAGTCACTCCACGACGTCTGGGAACTGTTTCGCGTGATCATTCAGCAGCGCAAGCAACGCGAATTGAATCCCACGCTGACAATGCTGCGCGGGTGCGTGGAGGAAGTCGACGGTGAGGACCAGACGGACCAGATAACAAAGGAGCGTATTCGCAACATGCTGGAATTCGTCGAAACGACGAATAGCTGGTACGAAGAAGTCAGCGATATACCGACCAGTACGCTTACCAAGCTGATGGCACTTGGCAAGAAGATAACGAAGCTCGTCAGGAAGTAGGTACGCAGTCGGGCACAACCTCATCTACACCGCCTTCCGTTTCCCGCAGGAACCAGATTGCAGCACTCTCTCCACCTGACAATGGTCCGCCGTGAACCGCAGCGGCCGGTCGATAGAAGTAGCCGCCTTTGTTGTATTGCCAGGTATGGATCTCGCCCCCTACGCACTCGCTATCCTGATAGGTTCCGCTGACGAGATACCCTTCTCGCAAGGCCGACGACTTTTGCCAGGGCAGCGAAGCGCCGGCCTCGATTCGGAGCAGCCAGGTCGCCGCACCCGTGCCTGGGTCGCGGCGCAATTCGCGCGTCGTCACGCCGGGCGTTCCCGCCGCATTCCACGGCAATAAAGATGAATCGATAATGATCGGCGAACGGATGATTGCTTCCGGGTCCGAATCATTAACGAAGTAAAGGATTCGGGCGCCCTCCTCGGTAGTCATATTGAAACCCAGCGAACCCGCGGGAAGAAACGCATAGCCGCCCGGCGGCAACTTGATATCCGCTATAGACAACAGCCCGTCAAGCACAAAGATCTCCATCGACCGTCCAGGAACACCACCGCTCGTACCTTCCCAGTCGGGTGGCAAGTCGATGCGATTGCTGGTGCGGCGCGTCTGTGGATCACCGGCTAATTGTTTCGCCCGAATCCCGGGCAGGCTCGCCATGAATACATCATCAAGATCATCAACCTGCACGAATGCCGGATACGGCACCTTGGGCGGTCCGCTTGCACAGGCCGCCAGCAAAACGCACAGAGCCATCGTGGAAAATGTTTTGATCATTCCATGTCACCCATAAAAAAGGCCGCCCAGAATCTGGGCGGCACAGCAAGCAGAAGATGTGTCCGGCTGGGGTCAGCGTCCGATTCGAATGCGGGTAACATCACTGTCGCGCACATCCGACGCTGCCTGACTCCCGGTTGGCAATCCGCTTCATCAATGGCACTGACCGATTGCAGGATTCCGGTCATTCGGGTGGCGTGTTGAGAGGTTTCACGCAAAACCCGCCCTTGATTCACGCATCCGGCATGGTGGTCCGCCCACTTTGCCTTCTTACATCTTATCTCCGTGCGTACCGAATCGGTACGTTCGGGATGCTACTACATCTTGTATTGGAAGGCGAGTAATGCACTATATCTGGGAAACGCTCACAAAAACACGACGACTCATACCGAAACAGGTAGGCTTTCGGCACACAAAACTTCTCCTCGGGGACAATCGCTTTGACTGACATTCATAACGAGGGCCGCTCCAGGCACCAGGTCATTGGGCTGTTTCTCGGCCCGCTGATCGCAGGGCTGATGATTTTTGCCGGACCGCCGGAGAATCTTTCGCAACCGGGATGGATGACCGCATCTGTTGGCATTCTGATGGCCGTTTGGTGGGCAACCGAGGCAGTACCTATTGCGGTTACGGCATTGTTGCCGATCGTAGTATTCCCGCTGTTCGGCATTGCGACTATCCAGGACACCACTGCGCCCTATGCGAACAAGGTCATTTACTTGTTTCTCGGTGGTTTCATTGTTGCTTTCGCCATGCAGCGATGGAACCTCCATCGCCGCATGGCCCTCACGGTGTTGCAGCATGTTGGAGGAAACGGTCGTTCACTCGTTGGTGGCTTCATGCTGGCGAGCGCCATCATCAGCATGTGGGTTATGAACACCTCGACAACCATGATGTTGCTGCCAATCGCGGTTTCGATCATTGCCGTGATTCACAAGACCGTCGACGGACTCGACGACAAAGCCAAAGACAACTTCCAATACTCGTTGCTGCTTGGCATAGCCTACGGTGCGACGATCGGCGGCATGGCAACACTGGTTGGAACCGCACCTAACGCAATGTTCGCTGCGTTTATGCAGGAAACCTACGGTACGGAGATCGACTTCTCTCGATGGATGCTTGTCGGTCTGCCGCTGAGCGCAATGATGTTGCCGCTGGCGTGGCTCATCCTTACGCGTTTTGCGTTCAAAGTTGACTTCAAGACGTCAGATGAAGGTAAGGCTGCGCTGCGACAACTGAAAGAAGAACTAGGCGCAATAACGGTGCCGGAAAAACGCGTCGCCACGGTGTTCGTGCTCATGGCTGCCACCTGGGTATTACGCCCCCTGCTCGTTACATTGCCAGGACTATCGGCACTCGATGACTCGGGCATTGCAATGGCCGGCGGCATTGCACTGTTTCTCATACCCAGCGGTGAAAAGAGTGATCCGTTACTGCTGCGTTGGACCTATGCAGAACGCTTGCCGTGGAGCGTATTGATTCTGTTCGGTGGCGGCCTGACCCTGGCCAGCGCGGTAACCCGCACCGGTCTGGCGGAATGGCTTGGCAGCAGCCTGCAGACGATCGGCGCACTGCCGCTGTTTGCGCTTGTCATCGTCGCTGCGACGATGATCATTTTTCTGACCGAACTAACCAGCAATATTGCGACAACAGCGACGTTCCTGCCCGTAGTCGGTGCGATTGCGATCGAATCCGGATATGACCCGATTGTCCTGGCCGTGCCGGTTACGCTTGCCGCAAGCTGCGCATTCATGTTGCCGGTGGCGACACCGCCCAACGCGATCGTCTTCGGCTCCGGCATGCTCACCATTCCAAAAATGGTACGTGCCGGCATAATGCTCAACATAGTCGGCATATTCCTGGTATCGATCGTCGCCTTGTATCTGGCACCAAGGTTTTTATAGGGAGCACAACATTGTCTATCGAATACACGGTCAGCAAACAGAACAAGATTCGGCAACTCCGCGAGAACGCCGCGTACGATCAGGAAACAGTTCATGAAATTCTTGATGCCGGACTGGTGGCGCATGTCGCATTCGTACAAGATGGCGCACCGGTTGTCGTTCCCATGCTCTATGGCCGGGAAGGTGAAACGCTGTATCTGCACGGTGCGCGAAAAGCCCGTGTAATTCGTCTGCTCGAAGAAACCGGAACTGCCTGTGTAAACGTTACGCTCCTGGATGGTCTCGTGTTTGCGCGATCGGCGTTCGCATCTTCAATGAACTATCGCTCGGTAACGGTGTATGGCAAAGCGCGTCTTGTGGAAGACTGGGAAGACAACAAACATGCGTTACACGTCATTGCAGAGTGCACAATGCCGGGACGCTGGGCGGAACTGAGAAAATCAACCGATAACGAACTCAAGATGACTGGCGTTATCGCAATTGACATCCAAAGCGCGTCGGCAAAGATCTCGACCGGTATGCCAGAGGACGAAGATATGGATCTCGACACACCGGTCTGGGCGGGCGTACTTCCGCTCGAGTCACGTTTTACAACGCTCAAGCCTGATGACCTTGTGCAGGAAGGCGTAGAACCGTCGGACGCGCTGAAGGCGATGGAAAACACCAAACTGTAAATTAGGTACCGGACACCCTATTTCCACTAACCTGCAAGGTTGGTTCCGATAATTGAAAATCTAAATAGGGTGTCCGGTACCGTATTACAACAAATCGTGCGTATGTTCGGCCTCCAGTCGCAGCAATGCTTCCTTGGTATCGAGGCCGCCGCCAAACCCGGTCAAATCGCCCGTGCTGCCAATGACCCTGTGGCAAGGGACGACAATGGGAATGGGGTTACGGCCGTTTGCCGCCCCGACGGCACGCACGGCCTTCGGTCGACCTATGCGTCTTGCGATCTCCCCGTAGCTCGTCGTTTCGCCATAAGGAATACCGAGCAGCGCCTCGAGTACGCTCACCTGGAATTCGGTACCGCTCAACTTGAGCGGCAGGTCGAATTCACGACGCTCGCCAGCGAAATACTCCCGAAGCTGCTTACGCGCATTTGCCAGCGGCTTTTCGTTAAAGATCCAGTCGGGCTCAGGCTCGCGGCGCATCGACCCTTTTGGAAATCCAATCATCGCAAGCGCCCTATTCTCCCCGGCCAACAGTAGTTCGCCAATCGGTGTATCGAGATAGCAGTAATACATGGTCAGCCTCCGGGTCCAGAACCCCAAATCAATAATGCAGCATAGGCCCGCCAGGGCCGCCAAACTTCCCCGCGTGCGATAAGCTCCGCAGGAGACAGTCGCTCACAGCCCGGCCCATCGAAAGCTCGCAGAAGCCCGAGATCCGACGCTGGAAGTGCGTCCGGATCTTTGAGTACACGCATCGCAACATAGGCTGCCGTCCAGTCGCCGATGCCCTTAATCGACGTAAGCGTTCTGCAAAAATCTTCCGTGGACTGCGCAGCGTCGAAACAAAGATCGCCATTGACGACGGCCCGTGCAACATTGCGAATCGTCTGTGCACGACTTCCGATGACCCCAAGATTCTCCAGTCGCGCGCGTACCAGCGCCCGGGGCTCGGGAAAAAGTTTGTCCGGTACATTCTCAATTCCGTCAAGGGCAACATCGATAGACTCGCCATAGCGCTCCGCGACGCGCCCGGCGAACGTCGTCGCTGCCTTCACCGAAACCTGTTGACCCAGCACCGCACGTATCGTCAACTCAAATCCATCCCAGGCGCCCGGCACACGGACTCCTGGGCTACGCTTCAGCAGATCGCGCAGCGCCAAGTCACGCTTCAGGACCGAGGCGATGTTATCTATCGGTGCGTCGAGGTCAAACAATCCTCGCGTTTTCTGCACGGCAGCAAACAGTGCGTCAGTGCCAATACCGTGAACGGTCAGTTCTACAAAACCGTCCGCATCACGAACTTCGATAATTCCACGGCATGAATCGGTTTTCACCGTGCGCAAATAGCGGCCGTTTGTCACAAGTTCGACACCGGGCGTTGCCCGGCCCGCAAAAAAACCAAGGACTTGCTTCCAGCCATATGGTTTTCGATACGGTAACTGCACACTGAGCGCGCCTGTTGACACCGGAACGTCACCGCCGCGCCGCAATTCTCTTGGCGCGCGTCCATAGGTCTTGCGGAACGTATCGTTGAAGCGTCGAACACTGCCAAACCCGGCGGCAGTGGAAATCTCCTGCATCGACAACGCGGTCTGGTCGATAAGGCGCTTCGCGAACTGCAGTCGCTGCGTGTGAGCGACAGCCAATGGACTTGCGCCAAGGTGCTTGTTAAACAGGCGCCGCAAGTGCCGACTGGTCACGCCCAGGCGGTTCGCAAGACTCTCGATATCGCCATCGTCTAGCGCACCCTCGGAGATCAGGCGCAGGCCGCGTTTTACCGTCGTCGAAGTCCCGAGCCAGGCTGGCGTCCCCGGAGCACATTCCGGGCGGCAGCGTAAGCAGGGTCGAAAGCCCGCCTCACTCGCGGCCGCAGCCGTCGTAAAAAACCTGACATTCTCGGTTTTCGGTGGATTGGCCGGGCAAACGGGGCGGCAGTAGATGCCAGTGGTCCGTACGCCAACGTAGAAAAGGCCATCAAAACGCACGTCTCGAGATAGTCGTGCGCGTTCATAGACATCATTTCTTACTGTTGTGACTTGATCCATGACGCAAAGTATACGCGTCCACCCCTTGCAAAGTAGCCATTATCGGACCTGTAAAAAAGCCGGGCGAGCCCAAAGCCCACCCGGCTGCGTCACATAATCAGGGGAAGAATTATGCGGCGTTCTTGCGATGGCTCACCAGCCAGCTTTGCAGGTCGTCGGATCCACCGATCAGTTCACCGTTGATGAACACCTGCGGATATGTCGTCCTCTTCGATACGGCACGCAAGGTCCGATCGGTGTAATCGCGGTTGAGAACGAGCTCCTCGAATTCGATCTCCGCGTCACGCAGCAGACCTTTCGCACGAACGCAGAAAGGGCAACCTTCGCGAGAGAACACCGCGACATCGTAGGGAAATTCGCAGGCAGGATCGAGGTATGTGAGCATCGTGTCCGCATCCGACACCTGGAACGGATCGCCGGGCTCTTCGGGCTCGATGAACATCTTTTCGATAACGCCGTCACGAACGAGCATCGAGTAGCGCCATGAACGTCTGCCAAAACCCAGATCCTCCTTGCCGACGAGCAGCCCCATGCCATCGGAGAAATCGCCGTTGCCGTCCGGCAGGAACGTTACTCGATCAGCGTTCTGGGCGCGTTGCCACTCATTCATGACGAATGCGTCGTTCACCGATACGCAGATGACTTCATCGATGCCCTTTGCCTTGAACTGGGGAACGAGCTGGTTGTAGCGCGGCACATGCGACGACGAGCATGTCGGCGTAAATGCTCCGGGCAACGAAAAGACGATGACGGATTTGCCAGCGAAAATTTCATTGCTCGGTACATCTACCCATTCATGGTCGCGACGCGTACGAAATGTAACGTCGGGAATTCTTTGTCCTTCGAGATTTTTGAACATTTTAGTTTCCTTGTCGTAGTTTTCAGTCTTAAGCCAGCATGCTTCGCAGCATCCAGGCGTTCTTTTCGTGGATCTGCATACGTTGAGTAAGCAAATCTGCGGTTGGTTCGTCGTGCACAGCATCTGCCGCTGGAAACGCTTCGCGGGCTGTGCGAACAACTGTTTCCTGCCCGATCGCAAGCTGACGGATCATCTCTTCCGCAGACTCCTCTCCGGTACCCTCGATAATGGAGGTCATCTTTGAGAACTCCGAGTAGGATCCGGGCGCCTTCACACCCAGGGCACGAATTCGTTCTGCAATTTCGTCGACCGCGGCTGCGAGCTCCGTGTACTGGCCTTCGAACATCAAGTGCAGCGTGTTGAATTGGGGGCCTGTAACATTCCAGTGGAAGTTATGCGTTTTGAGGTAAAGCGTGTAGCTGTCAGCCAAGAGACGCGACAATCCGGCTGCGATAGTCTCGCGGTCCTGCGGTGCTATTCCGGTATTCAGCTTCATGTTCACTCCTGCCTGCTAATAGATGGCACTACTTTAGAAGTTGTAGATTAATAAATAAAATGGTTTAATTAGCTTATTATATTCGATTTTCTCGATTATGCGGCTACCGACACTCAAACAACTCCAGTACTTCCTGGCGCTGACCGAAACCGGACACTTCGGGCGCGCCGCCGCGCTGTGCTTCGTTTCACAATCCGCGTTCAGCAACGCCATCCAGGAACTCGAGTCCACGCTGGGCGCAGAACTCGTCGACCGCACCAATCGCAACGTAACCATTACTGCGACAGGCCAGGAGGTCGCCGTGCAGGCCCGGCTTGTCGTGGCCGACGCAGAGAGCCTGGTCGACATCGCTCGCGGTCGGGACGATCCTCTAACCGGGGAACTGCGCCTTGGCGTAATTCCGACGATTGCTCCTTTCGTCCTACCCGGTGTCTTGCCAAAGCTACGCAAGCAGTATCCCGAACTCGAACTGTTGCTGACCGAGGATCAGACCGAACGGATTTACCGGCGCCTCATGGATGGCGAGCTCGACGTGCTGCTCCTCGCACTGCCCTGGAGTATGAAAGGTGTCGAGGAATTGCCGTTGTTTCGTGACCCGTTCTGTCTTGCGTGTCGCGAAGGCACCGACCGGGTAGATCCGGAACACTATCGGTTCAACCGCCTCGACACCGACAGTGTGCTGCTGCTGGAAGACGGCCACTGTCTGCGCGACCACACATTGGCGGCATGTAAAATTCGCGGCACC
>Ga0224513_10000067_pt1 | contig 31388 bp, 29 predicted proteins | sample SF_May12_sed_USG_5_FD_169109 | JGI IMG/M metagenome (GOLD analysis project Ga0224513, IMG submission 169109) | Sediment microbial communities from San Francisco Bay, California, United States - SF_May12_sed_USGS_21 | ecosystem: Environmental > Aquatic > Marine > Sediment | place: USA... | reverse complement strand
GGTCGCGTCCTCGCCGAGCTCACCGGCAACCCAGGCCGCGAGCCTGGCGATGCGCTGGCTCTTGTCGAAGACACTGCCGAGGTCACGCTGGTAGACGACATCGCGCAAAGATTCCTGACGATCAGCCAGTGATTTTTTGCGATCGCTGTCCCAGAAGAAGGCAGCGTCGGCCAGGCGCGGGCGAATCACCCGCTCATTGCCTTCGATCACCTGTTCGGGGTCTTTGCTTTGTATGTTGGCAACCGTAACGAAGTGCGGTAACAGCTTGTCGTTGTCATCGGCGACGGGGAAATAGCGCTGGTGCCCGGTCAGCGTTGACACGACAACCTCACGAGGCAGTTCAAGGTAGGGCTCGTCAAACGCGCCGACGATCGGCACGGGCCACTCAACGAGCGCAGCAACTTCGTCGTACAGCGACTCGCCATCGACAACAGAGCCACCGACCCGCTCTGCCGCCGCATCGACACCTTCGCGAACCATCTCCCGGCGGCGCTCGAAGTCGGCGATGACGTAACCTTCGTTCTCAAGCACATCAAGGTAATCGGCTGGTGATGAAATCGAAACCGGACCGGACGAGTGGAAGCGATGACCGCGCGACTCACGACCGGCGCTGATGTTCATGACCGACGCATCGATGACGTCCTTGCCATGCAGCAACACAATCCAATGAACGGGCCGCACAAACTCGGCATCGCCTGCGCCCCAGCGCATACGGCGCGGAATGGGAAGCGCCGCAAGAGCACGCTCGATAATTTCCGGCAGCAGCTCTGCGGCAGACTTGCCGCGCTCGAGGGCATTAAACACAAGCCACTCGCCTTTGTCGGTCTGGATGCGCTCGAGCGCGTCAACGGTAGCGCCGCACTTGGCCGCGAAGGCGGTCGCCGCCGCGGTTGGATTGCCGTCGGCATCGAAGGCGACCTTTGTGGGCGGGCCCTTCTGCTCAACCGAGCGGTCATCCTGTGCGTGCGCGAGCTTCTTAACCATTACCGACAGGCGTCGCGGGCTTGCATAGCTGTGTACCTTGCCATGCGACAGTCGTGCGTCATCGATGCCGGCCGCCAGGCTTGTGCCGAAGGCCTCCATCAGGGAGCGCAGCGCTTTGGGCGGCAGCTCTTCCGTACCGATTTCTACGAGAAAGTCGTCGGTCTTACTCATGACGATTCTCCTCGGGCAACGGAATCAACCATAGGGAAACCGAGAGCCTCGCGACTCGTGAAATACGCTTCGCAGATCGACCGCGACATGGTGCGCACACGCAAAATGAAACGCTGTCTTTCCGTAACGGAAATTGCCTGGCGCGCGTCGAGCAGGTTGAACGTATGCGATGCTGTCAACATTTGTTCATAGGCGGGCAACGCAAGACCAAGCTCAATCAATCGTTCACATTCGTGTTCGGTATGATCGAATGTTTTGAACAGCGCGTCGACGTCCGCTTCCTCAAAATTAAATTTGGATTGCTCGAATTCATTCTGATGATAGACGTCACCGTAAGTGATGCGACCCAGCGGCCCGTCTGTCCAGACGAGATCGAAAATGCTCTGTACGTTTTGCAGATACATGGCGAGCCGTTCGAGACCGTAAGTGATCTCGCCGGTGACGGGCCGGCACTCGAGGCCGCCGACCTGCTGAAAATATGTGAACTGGGTAACCTCCATGCCGTTCAGCCACACCTCCCAACCCAGGCCCCATGCACCAAGCGTTGGCGACTCCCAGTTGTCTTCGACAAAACGAATGTCATGAACGGTTGGGTCAATGCCAATGGCTTCGAGCGAACCCAGGTACATTTCCTGGATATCGTCAGGTGACGGCTTTAGTACGACCTGGTACTGGTAGTAATGTTGAAGCCGGAACGGATTGTCACCGTAACGACCATCTGTCGGCCTGCGGCTGGGCTGCACATAGGCGGCTGACCAGGGCTCCGGCCCCACCGCTCGCAGGAACGTTGCCGGGTGGAAAGTGCCTGCGCCCATTTCCATGTCATAGGGCTGCATGATCACGCAGCCCCGCTCTGCCCAATACTGTTGCAGCTTGAGGATCAGGTCCTGGAAGCTTAGCGCCGTGGGCGATGTCTCGGTATTCATTCGAGTGTTTCTGGTGGTTGTAAAGGCGCGAAGTATAACGACTTTTGGCGCTGTGGAGGGCCTTGAGGCCCAAACGCGACGGTTCGTGATCAAGGCCGCCCCGACGACCGCACCAAAATAGTGCGACATGCGCGCAGCATGCACTATAATGGTGCGATCGGGGCGCCTTGTTGTCTGGCAACCCGTTAAAAAACAATAGCTTAAGTGACGCCCCATTTTGGCACACTTCATGCACTCAGGAGAACTAATGGGCCGCATGCCGCGGCCGCTTTTTTTGACTGCATGAATACCGGAGGAAACCCCATGACAGCCGCAGAGGTAATGGCCCTAATCAAAGAGGCCGAGGTCAAGTTCGTCGATTTTCGTTTCACGGACACGATTGGCAAAGAACAACATGTAACGGTACCCGCACACACCATTGATGACGACCTGTTCGAGGACGGCAAGATGTTCGACGGCTCCTCAATTGCTGGCTGGAAGGGTATCAACGAGTCCGACATGATTCTCATGCCGGACCCGGCTTCTGCCGTGCTGGACATCTTCCCTGACGAGACGACAATGAATATTCGTTGCGGCGTCGTTGAACCATCGACGATGCTGGGCTATGACCGCTGCCCTCGGTCACTCGCGCAGCGCGCCGAGGCCTACCTGCAGTCGACCGGCGTGGCGGATGCGGCCTACTTCGGCCCGGAGAATGAGTTCTTCGTGTTCGACAACGTTACCTGGGACGACACGATGCAGGGCTGCTTCTACAAGGTCGATTCCGAGGAAGGTGCCTGGAACACCGATCGTAGCTACGAAGAGGGCAATACGGGCCACCGCCCGACCGTCAAGGGCGGCTACTTCCCGGTACCGCCGGTTGACTCACTGCACGACATTCGTGGCTCCATGTGTCTGGCGATCGAAGAACTCGGCGTAATGACCGAAGTGCATCACCATGAGGTAGCAACGGCTGGACAGTGCGAAATTGGTACTAAGTTCAACACCCTGGTACGTAAGGCCGACGAGGTTCAGGTTATGAAATACGCGGTGCACAATGTTGCGCACGCGTATGGCAAGACTGCGACCTTCATGCCCAAGCCGCTCGTTAACGACAACGGTAACGGCATGCACGTGCACCAATCGCTGTTCAAGGACGGCGAAAACCTGTTCTCGGGTGACGGCTACGGCGGCCTGTCGGAAACGGCGCTTTACTACATCGGCGGCGTTATCAAACATGCCAAGGCGATCAACGCGTTCGCGAACCCGTCGACGAACAGCTACAAGCGCCTCGTCCCGGGCTTCGAAGCACCGACGATTCTTGCGTACTCAGCGCGCAACCGTTCTGCCTCGATTCGTATTCCCTACATCGCGAATCCAAAAGGCCGTCGCATCGAAGTACGCTTCCCGGACTCCACAGCGAATCCGTACCTCGCGTTTGCTGCGCTGATGATGGCTGGCCTCGACGGCATCCAGAACAAGATCCATCCGGGCGATGCCATGGACAAGGATCTGTATGACCTGCCGCCTGAGGAAGAGAAAGAGCTCAAGCTCGTTGCCTTCTCTCTCGAAGAGGCGCTGAGCGAGCTCGATAACGACCGCGATTTCCTGAAAGCCGGCGGTGTATTCAGCGACGACCTGATCGACGCCTACATCGACCTCAAGATGGAAAACGTCACGCGCCTGCGCATGGCGACGCATCCGGTCGAATTCGACATGTACTACAGCCTTTAAAGGCCAAAACTGTGAACCGGGCGGCATTTTTCGCCGCCCGGTCACTAGCCGGAAACACGCTTACACTGCTATGCTAACTGCATGGAAATACGAACGATTCTCGTCCTGTTGGGCTTCCTCGCCGCCGGCGTCGCCGCTGCGGATACCTGGATGTGGACGGACGATGAAGGCGTGGTCCATTATTCTGATCGCCCGCAACCGGGCGCAGAGCTTATTGTCCTCGACGAGCCGAATTCCAGCCAGTCGCTGGCGGCAAGCAATCGGTCGACCAGCAGCAATGCTGACGCAGACCCCGCCGACGACAGCGCCGACCCGGTTCGCTACAACAGCCTCGAAGTCGCATCGCCGGGCGCCGAAGAAACGCTATGGAACATAGAGGGCGTCCTCAACGTTTCCCTGTCCCTGAACCCGGCCTTGCAGCCCGGACACCAGGTGCGGATCTACTTCGACGGGACACCCCAGATGGTTGCCGGAACGAGCTTCCAGCTGCAGGACGTCTACCGCGGCGTTCACAACCTCCAGGCAGAAGTGCTGGACGAGACGGGCAAGATGATGATTCGCTCACGGACGAATCGCTTTTACGTCCAACAGAGCAGCGTCCGCTAGGTAACGCCGGTTCGGGCGACGGCCCACTTCACGGTAACTCACGCAACATTCTCGACAGCCTGAGCGCGGGCGTCATCCTGCTGGATGAGCATTTACTCATTGTCGACCTGAATCCCGCAGCCGAAAACATTCTTGGTATCAGCAGCCGCCGAGCACGCGGCCAATCGCTGCTGCAGCTCGTCGATGACGAACCGGAGATGCGGGAGATTCTAAGCCGTGTCGCGGTCACGGGGGATCACTACGCCAACGAGATTCGGCTTGCACCTACGGAGGTGCATTCGGAAGAGCGCATCATCGACTGCCATGTGTCGCCCGTCGAAATCGACAACGCCAGATTGCTGGTAGAGGTCACCGACGTAACACGTCGCATGCAGATCAGCCGCGAGAATGCGCTGTTGATCCAGCACGGCGCCGGCCGACAAATGATTCGCCAGCTTGCTCACGAAATCAAAAACCCACTCGGCGGAATCCGCGGTGCGGCCCAGCTACTCGAGCGTCAACTCGACGACCCGGAGCTGCACGAGTACACCGACGTAGTGATCAGCGAAACAGATCGCCTTGCCGGACTCGTCGATACGCTGCTCGGACCCGGTGGGCCACCGAACAAGCAGCCCGTAAATGTGCACGAGCTGCTTGAGTACGTTGTGCGCATTATCGAGGCGGAGGACGACAGGAAGCTGACGATCACCCGCGACTACGACCCCGGCCTGCCGCTCATCGATCTGGATCGCGACCAGATGGTGCAGGCCTTCCTGAACCTCATGCGTAACGCTGCCGCAGCGCTCGATGGCCAGGGCACCATTACCCTGCGCAGCCGCGCGGTTACGAACTTCACGATCGGCGATGTGCGGCACCGGGTCATCGCGAGCCTGGAAATCGAAGACGATGGACCAGGTATACCCAAGGACATGCAGGATTCGGTGTTCTACCCGCTGGTAACCAGCCGGCCGGATGGTACCGGCCTCGGCCTGCCTGCAGCACAAGAGCTCATCAGTCGACACGGCGGCCTCATCGAATTTGATAGTCGGCCGGGCCGAACCGTTTTCATTATGCGCATTCCACTCGACCAGGTGACCGCCGTTGGCTAATCGTCCGCTTAATGTCTGGATTGTCGACGACGACCAGTCCGTTCGCTGGGTTCTCGAGAAGGCGCTCAAGCAGGCCGACATGGAGACGCGCAGCTTCGAGCGCGCCGAGCACCTGCTCGAGGCAATAGCAGACGGCGAACCCGATGTTCTGATTACCGACGTTCGCATGCCGGGCATGAGCGGGCTCGCGTTACTCGAACGACTGCGCAGCACCAGCCCGGACCTGCCCATTATCGTGATCACAGCGCATTCGGATCTCGAAAACGCGGTTGCCGCCTACAAAGGCGGCGCTTTCGAATACTTGCCCAAGCCCTTCGATATTGACGAGGCTGTCGACCTGGTGCACAAGGCGGCGCGCCTTAATGGTGCCGAGCAGGAGGTGGACCAGCCGCCGACCGCAATGGCGTCAATGATCGGGCAGGCGCCGGCGATGCAGGAGGTATTCCGGTCGATCGGCCGCCTGGCCGGTTCGAGTATGACCGTACTGATCACCGGCGAGTCGGGTACCGGCAAAGAGCTCGTCGCCCGGGCACTGCACGACCATAGTCCGCGTGCGAACAAACCGTTTGTGGCGCTGAACACATCGGCGATTGCGTCCGAGCTGCTCGAGTCCGAACTGTTCGGTCATGAGAAAGGCGCGTTCACGGGCGCGGACGCTCGTCGCATTGGACGCTTCGAGCAGGCCAACGGCGGCACGCTGTTCCTCGATGAAATTGGCGATATGTCGCCGGGCCTGCAGACGCGCCTGCTGCGCGTGCTGGCTGAGAGCGAGTTCTACCGTGTCGGCGGTCAAACGGCGATCAAGGTCGATGTGCGTGTGATCGCTGCAACCAACCAGGACCTGGCTCGGGCTGTTAAGGAGTCGCGCTTCCGCGAAGACCTGTATCACCGCCTCAATGTCATACGCATCAACACCCCGCCGCTGCGACAGCGACGTCAGGACATCCCGTTACTGCTGCAGCACTACCTGGCTGAGGCCGGCCAGGAGCTGGGCGCAGCACCGAAGAGCCTGGATGCCGACGCGATCGAAACACTGCAGGCATTCAGCTGGCCTGGCAACGTCCGGCAGCTGGTCAACGCGGCACGCCGGTTGACCGTAACCGCGCCAGGCAGCGTGATTTCGTCACAGGATATTCCGGGCGACCTCGGTGGCAGCGAATCACACAAACGTGGGGCAAAGGAATGGACGCGAGTCCTGGCCGCGTGGGCCGAGGGGCAGATATCAACGGGTGAGCAGCCACTACTCGACACGGCGTTGCCTGAGTTCGAAAAAACGCTGATAGAAATCGCGATGGCGAAGACCAACGGTCATCGACAGGAGGCCGCAAAGCTGCTCGGTTGGGGCCGCAACACCCTTGCCCGCAAGATGAAGGCGCTGCACCTCGATTGAACAGCCGCCCTATGTCTGCAGCGAGCCCACCAGGTCGCTGACAGAAGAAAACCCGTTAGACGTAACGTAGTCCACGAGACCCTTATTGATTTTCTTGCACACGAGCGGGTCGTAGAACAGCGCCGTACCCACACCAACCGCCGCAGCGCCCGCAATCATGAATTCGATCGCATCATCGGGTGTTGTGATGCCGCCCTGCCCGATAATTGGCACGTTGTGGTCCTTCGCGACCTGGTAGACCTGGTGCACCTTCAATAGCGCGATCGGCTTGATGGCCGGACCGGACAGGCCGCCCTGGATGTTGCCGATAATGGGCCGGCGTGTCGTGGCATCGATCGCCATGCCCATCAGGGTGTTGATGACAGCAAAACCATCGGTGCCCGCTTCGATGCAAAGTCGCGCGTTGGTCTGAATGTCCGTCTGGTTTGGCGACAGCTTGGTGATTATTGGTTTGCTGGTCTTTTTGCGACACGCGGCGACCACGCGGGCTGACATCTCGGGGTCGTTGCCGAACGCCACGCCACCTTCCTTGACGTTCGGACAGGAGATGTTGATCTCGATCGCGTCGATATCCGAATCCTCGAAACGCTCCGTCACCCGCTCGTATTCTTCGACCGTCGAGCCGGACACGTTGGCGATGAAGCGGGTTTCCGAAAAATCGAGGCCGGGCAGGATGGCATCGACAACCTTATCAACCCCGGGATTCTGCAGGCCGATGGCATTGAGCATGCCATCGGGGGTCTCGTACACCCGGTGCGGCGCGTTGCCGAGGCGCGCGTCGCCGGTTGTGCCTTTCAGGCAGACGGCACCGACATCGGCGTTGGAGTAGCCTTCGACGCGCGTGTACTCCTCACCAAAGCCGACGCAGCCCGACAACAGCACGATCGGGGAGGCCATCGACAGGCCACAGAATTCGGTATGTAGTGGATTGTTCGCCATCGCGGCGGCATTCTACCTCAAATGTTTTCCATCATTCTTTACGAACCCGAGATTCCCCCGAACACGGGCAACATAATTCGCCTGTGTGCGAATACAGGTACAGACCTGCACCTGGTGGAGCCGCTGGGTTTCGACCTCGACGAAAAGCGCTTGCGACGAGCGGGGCTCGACTATCGGGAGTTTGTAACCGTGAAAACACACGCTTCCCTGGCCGCCTGTCTTGAAGAACTGGGTCAGCCACGAGTGTTCGCGCTATCCACGCGAAATTCGATGCGCTACGACGAGGCACAATATAAAGAAGGTGACGCCCTGCTGTTCGGCCCGGAAACGCGGGGCTTGCCACAAGCGGTGCTTGACGGCCTGCCCCCAGGGCAGCGCCTTCGCCTTCCCATGCAGGAAGGCAACCGCAGCCTTAATCTTTCAAACTCGGCTGCGGTTGTTGTCTTCGAGGCATGGCGCCAGCTGGGCTTCCCCGGGGGGCGCTAGGCCGGCGCGATATTGCTGTTCAGTCGGAACAGGTTGTCCGGGTCGTGCTGACCCTTGATCCTCGCCAGGCGCTCGTAGGCCGGGCCGTAGTTGCCGACACTCTGGCTCTGGTCGAAGTCGATATTGCTGTAGTAGCCACCGAGTAGCGGTGCAATCGCCTCGTGGTATGCGCGCGTCGCGGCAATCATGTCCGCATCCTGCTGCGGGTCCATCCAGCCCGAGACGACGACCAACATGATTTCCGCATTTCGATGTGGGAACGCGGTGTCGAGCTCGCCGACCCGCTTCACGGCGCCGCCCATAACATGATTGGCGATGAATACTCGCGGATCGTCAGCCTCAATCAATGCATCGACGAGTTCCTGCGACCACTCCCTGACCATGCCGTTCTTCGCATACGAACGGATGCCATGCCCAAATGCCACATCCTCGGACGTCTGCATAATCGAGTAGTCCTTCACTGCGACGTCATCGGCGATGGGCGTGCCAATGTTGCGCATCGGCGCCAGCTCTTTTTCACCCACGGCCGGGTCACCGTTATAGACCACCTCCATAATAATGACGCGATCGCCGTCCGGTGTGGTTGCAAGCATGGGGCCAGCGTAAAGTTCGTCGGATAAACGGGCCGACCACTCGGCGTAAAACTCAAGCACATCTCTGGCGGCGCTGATAGGCCAGATGATGGTGCCCGACAGCACGTTGCGATCGAACGGATGCAGCTGGTAATCGAATTGCGTTACGACGCCAAAGTTGCCGCCGCCGCCACGAATGGCCCAGAAGAGATCCGGGTCCTCATCGGCGCTGACCCTGCGAATCTGCCCATCAGCTGTGATCATTTCGGCAGCAAGCAGATTGTCGATCGTCAGACCGTATTTACGATTCAGCCGGCCAAAGCCACCGCCAAGCGTGAAGCCGCCGACGCCCGTGTGTGACACGACGCCCGTCGTTGTGACGAGACCATGGGGCAGCGTTGCGTTGTCGAGGTGACCGAGCAGCGCGCCACCACCGGCTGAAGCGTGTTGCCTGTCGGTGTTGACCTCGACGTTGGCCATCTGTGACAGGTCGATCATGAGGCCGTCGTCGCACACCGACTTGCCAGGCCAGCTGTGTCCACCGCCACGAACTGCGGTCAGAAGCTCGCGCTCACGGGCGAAAGTGACGGCGTGGGACACGTCCTCGCTGCTCAGGCAGCGTGCGATCAGCGCGGGACGCTTGTCGTGCATGCCGTTCCAGATCCTGCGTGTGCCGTCGTAGTCCGTGTCACCTGCGAGCAGGACATGACCGGAAATTGCGTCGCCCAGCTCTTTGACGGCCGCGCGTTCAAGCTCGATCTCGGCGCCATCAAGAGAGACCGCGCGAATACTGGTGACCGCCTCGGTCGCAACGGGCGCTTTCTCGCCACATGCGGTGAGTGCGGGAAGGCTTGCAGCAATACCTGCTGCGAGGGTGGTCTTGCAGAATTTACGTCGGTCCATTTTGAGCGCCTCTTTATTCTGATTTTATTATGAGCTTAGTACACCATCGCAGAATCGCTAGGCAATGTCGCGCGCCTGCGATATCCGCCAGACCCCGACGGTCACCAACGGCAGGAAAATGACCAGCAGGAAGGCCCACGTCAGCGAGCCGTAACCCTTGGCGATCAGGTTGATAATGCCAAAGCGGTCGGCCAGTACCACGGCTACAAATAGTGTAAAAAGCGCAATCGTCGGGCGCAGCCAGCGCGGCATCTGCAGCGATTTTTCAAGAAACACATGGTCGATGCGCTCGTTAATCGAGTGAATAAGTGCCGTACCCGTTTCGACAAAGGTGCCGAACACGACAATATAGAAGAGCAGCGTCATCCAGCCGAGACTCAGCTGCTGCATCATGTAGTCAGCAGGAACCGGCACCTCGAGGATCTCCGGATAGCTGGTGCTCATGCCAAGCAAAAACAATATCGCCGGGATCATGCCGATAGGGCCGGCAAATGCACCCGCAATAAAGGCGTCGCGCCGACTTTCCATGTGACGGACACAGAACAGGATCATGGTGATCGCCGTCAGCGAATAGCCGGTATAGCGAATCGTGCTGAGCACCCACGGGCCGCTCATGTCGTCAGCCGCCAGAATAGCCGGAAGCTTATGGCCGAACTTCGACAGGTAAGCGAAGATCAGCACCGCGTAAACGGCGTAGAGAAGAAACGACCACCCGGCCAGCGCCTTTTCAATAACCGACGTGCCCCAAAAGACCAGAAACCCGATGAGCGCCATCAGCGTTATTGTGCCGACAACAGGCGGTACGCCGAAGTGCGTGCTGACCAGCTCACCGGAGGCAGCGCCCAGCACGGCGAGAATCAACAGCACCAGTGCCACGAACAGAATTTCGTAGATGAACCATGCGCGACCGAGCAGCTGCTTGCAGAACGTGCGGTAGTCGTACGCATGCGTCAGGCGCGACAACTCGAAGCCAATGGCCATGCAGACGCTGAAGACGACCGTCACGATCAGTATGCTGACCAGGCCACCCAGCGGGCCGGCCGACAGGAAAAACTCTACAAGCTCGCGTCCCGTTGCATAACCACCGCCAATGATGACCGACTGAAACAGGAAGCCGGGCAGGAGCCATCGTTGAAAAATCGTGTTCCCGCTCATCGCGACACCAGCTGCGTCTCTGGATGAAAGGTGTACCACGCAAACCAGAAAAGACGTATCGGATGGAGCGTCTCACCGTCGCGCAACATACTAACCGAGCCATCGTCGTGCTGCGTGACAACGGCGCGGTTGCCCGCCGCATCGACTTCGAGGTTTCGACCGCCCGCCAGCGCGGACTCTGTAATGGCGAAATCGCCGCCATCCAGCGCAAAGCCATACACGACGGTTTTTGCATGCACGCGATCGTCTTCCGCACTGACGGGCATAAACAGGCGGGTCGACTCGCGATACTCGGCATAGCGGTCCTGTGAGTAATCTTTATCGAAGCCGGTGTCGGTGGAAAGAACGAGTGTGTCAGGGTGTCTCGCATACCATCGCGACCACGTCGACATCGAAACGGGTACGAGAACAAGCTTCTCGTCGGTCATTGGCCCGACGACGCCTTTTGCCTCGATTTGCTCCCACAGTGTTTCGGTTGCCCGGTCATACAGAACGAGGTCGCTGTTATACAGGACCCCGGACACACCGAAGGTTGTCACCGTGCCGCCGACGGTCCGCTCAATGCCGACGGCAGAGCCACACAGAGGGCACCAGGTAATCGCAAGGGGCTCGCCGGCAAACGTGCCGTTCACAATCTCGTGATGATCCAGAATTCGTGTCGGGAAGGCGAAGTGCTCACCCTCGTAAGCCAGCGTAACGACGAGGTCATCGTCGGCGACGTGATGGGCATCCTTCGCGGCAACGTACTTCGGATTGTCGATCGACGGGATACAGTCGCGCGCCGGGCAGCCCTGCATGAACTTGTCTAGAGGCGTGGTTTTGCGGGTGCTGTCGTCGAAGCCGAAGGTCTCGGCCAGGATGTCGACGTCATAGGCTCGCTGTGCCTGCGCGGTTCCGCCCGCGATGAAAGCCACAATGGCTATGAACAGCAATCGACCCATGCCGGTACCCCTTATTATTAGTTTTGTTCTGACTCCGGTTTGAGCTCGCGGCTCATCAGCGCTTCCACAGCTTTGCGCGGTTCCACGCCCTCGTAGAGAATTCGGTAAACCTGGTTGACGATCGGCATTTCGATGCCCAGCTGCTCGGCGACGTCGTGTACGGCCTTGGCCGCCTTCACGCCTTCGACAACCTGCTGAATTTCTTCCTGCGCCTCTTCAACGCTCTTGCCAGCGGCGAGCGCGAGCCCCATGCGGCGGTTACGCGAGAGGTTGTCCGTGCACGTCAGGACGAGATCGCCCATGCCCGCAAGCCCCATAAACGTCTCTTTCTTTGCGCCCAGCGCGACGCCAAGGCGCATCAACTCCACGAGCCCGCGGTTGATGAGTGCGATTCGCGTGTTGGCGCCAAAGCCGAGACCGTCAGACATACCTGCGCCAATGGCCAGTGCGTTCTTGACAGCGCCGCCCACCTCAACACCAATAATATCGTCGGAGGTATACGCCCTGAAGTTGTCGCTGGAGATAGCTACGGCCAGCGTACGAGCGAAGTCCTCGTCGTTCGACGCGATCGTCATGGCGGTCGGCAGCCCTGCGCCGACCTCTTTGGCAAACGTCGGCCCGGAAAGCACGGCAACCGGGAAGTCGGGACCCAGAACCTCGGCAGCTACCTGGTGAGGCAGTTTGCCGGTGCTGAGCTCGAAGCCTTTCGTCGCCCAGCAAACCCGAGAGTCCGGCCCCAGCAGCGGCTTGATCGTGGTCAGCGTGTCACGCAGTCCGTGACTGGGAACGACAACGAGTATGTCTCGTGCGCCTTTGAGGCATGCCTCGATGTCCGGATAGGCTGTCAGGTTGTCCGGGAAGGTTACGTCAGGCAGGTAGCGTTTGTTCTCGCGGTCGTCGACCATCGCCTCGAGCAGGTCGAGCTCAACAACACCGCCGAGCCGCACGTCGCAGCCGACGCGTGCAAACTGCAGCGCCAGCGCGGTCCCCCAGGAACCCGCGCCGATGACCGCAATCGTTTTCGGTGCAGAAGTGCTAATTAGTGAGTCTCCGCCTGCGTGGCCTCAGCCTCGGCCTGTGCCGTGGCGGCCTGTTGCTTAGACTGCATGTACAGCGCGTCGAAGTTGATCGGCTGCAGCACGAACTCCGGAAAACCGCCTTTCTGGATCGTGGCGGCAACCGCTTCGCGCGCGTATGGGAACAGGATGTTCGGGCAGAAGCTGCCAGCGATCGCCGACAATTCTTCGCCCTCGTAACCTGCGATTTCGAAGAGGCCAGCCTGCTGAACTTCGATCAGGAACAACGTCTTGTCATCGTCCTTGGCTTCGACCGTGATGGTCAGCACAATTTCGTGAACGTTGCCTTCAACGACCGTATGCGAACTGCGCAGGTTGAGGTTGGTTTGCGGCTTCCAGTCCGAACGCTTGAACACCGCCGGCGCTTGCGGGGATTCGAACGAAAAATCCTTTATGTAAATCTTGCTGATGGCCAGTGTTTTCTCAGTGGCCTGTTCCTGCTCTGCCATGTTGGTTCCTGTTTTCTTAAATTAAATTAGTGCGAGCGGCGGCTAACCCCGCTTCTTACCTTTGCCCGACTTGCTCTTTGTCTTCTTGCCCGTCACAACCGGGAGGCCGGCCTGCGTCCAGCCATTCATGCCGCCCTTGAGTCCGTAGACACTCTCGAAGCCCTGCTTGCGCAGCAGGTTGACCGAGCGCGTTGACGAGATGCCATTGTCACAGACGGCAACGATCGGCGTGGTTTTTTCCTGTGCCAGCGACGAGGTCTTGGCCTCCAGCTCGTCATGCGGAACGCTGCGTGCCGACACAATATGGCCGCGACCGTAAGCGTCTGCGCTGCGCAGATCGATCACAACAGCGCCGTTATTAATCAGCCTGACGGCTTCGATGGCCTCAATGTTAATCGTTCCGCTCGCCTTGCGGCGCAACTCGGAGAAGATCGCCACCAAAAAGCTAACGACTAATGCCAACACCAGCAACGTGTGGTTGCCCGTGAACTCGAGAATTTTGTCCATGAATCAACAGTTTCGGCGCGGGGTGTGCGCCTCGAAGATAATAAAAGCCGGGATTATACCCGTTTGGGGGGGAGTGAATAGCCTCGAAACGCTACACTCGGCGCCGATGCTGTCCAGAACCCTCACAACCCTTCTGCTGCTTGGCCTCGCGGCCACCGCCCCGGCGCAGGATTCCGATGGTGAGCTGACCAAGGTGAAGGAACAGGAGCTCGAAGAGGTCCGTGAGCGCATTTCCGAACTCAAACAGAGCATGGATGCTGCCGCCGAGGAGCGGGATCGCCTGACCGGCGAGCTGCAGGAGATTGATATTGCGATTTCCGAGCAGCGCATGCGTATCGCCGATATTGAGCGCGATCAGAAATACACGGCCAACAAGAAGCAGAAACTCGACCAGGAGCTGGCGGACCGCGAGGAGCATCTGGACAAGGAGTCTGAGGCGCTCGCCGCGCAGGTCCGCACGGCCTATATGACCGGCAGCCAGGAGAAGATCAAGCTGCTGCTCAACCAGCGTGACCCGGCGACACTGGGCCGGCTCATGGCGTACTACCGATACCTCAACGATTACCGTGCCGAGAATATTGAGGCCGTCGTAGAACAGATCCGCAAGCTGGACGAGCTGCGCGCACAGATTGCAGCAGAGGAAGCACGGCTGGCGACACTCTCTCGTGCCCGCTATGACGAGCTCGGTCGTTTGCATAACTCGCAGGAAAATCGCAAGACATTGCTTGCGTCCCTGCGCAAAAGGATGGCCAACGAAGGCCAGGAGGTCGACCGTCTCGCGGCACAGGAAAAGGACCTGACGCGTCTTATCGCCGAACTGACCAGCATCCTGTCCGACTACCCGATTACATCCGAGCAGCCCTTCAGCGAACACAAAGGCAAGCTGACCTGGCCGGTGGCGGGGCCATTGCTGCACGACTTCGGCCAACCGCGCGTTGGCGGCAGCATCAAGTGGAACGGTGTTGTTCTGGGCGCTCCGCGCGGACGTGAGGTTCGCGCCGTCTACCATGGGCGGGTCGCGTTCGCCGACTGGCTGGCAGGCATGGGCCTGCTCGTCATCGTGGATCACGGCGAGGGCTACATGACCCTCTATGGTTACAACGAGACGATTCTTAAGAACACGGGTGACTGGGTGGCCCCCGGGGACGTCATTGCCACGGTCGGAGAAAGCGGCGGCCAATCTGAGGCCGGCCTGTACTTCGAGCTGCGACGCGGTACGAAACCGGAGAACCCGCGCCGTTGGGTAACCCGGAAGCCCGGTAACTAGAGCAACCCGGGCAACAGCCGGTACATGACCTGGCCGACCGTAAAGATGATAAGGACCGAGCTGATAAGCCATAAATGAATGCGCTGATCTCGCACGAACATCCCGGCCATAATCAGGAGAATGAGTACGCCCTGCACCAGCCGGTATGCATGTGTCAGCGGCACGTCCAGAAAAACCCAGGTCTCAAGCAACGCAATCGTGCTGAGCATCGCAAGCGCGCCAAGGAACCACACCCGGACGGACTGGTAGTGTGCTTTCCAGTCCGTCTCTGCGGTGGTCGCCATTGGAAACAGCAGCTCCGCACAGGCAAATAACAGGCACGGTATCGATACCAGGAACACAAAATATCCAAGATTCCAGGCCTCGAACACGCGCAGATCCCAAAGGGCCCACCAGGCCTGAATATGAAAAACAAACACGTAGACGCCGAACAGGATGACTACAGCGGAACGCGAACCGGAGCGCGCCACCTTGCTGAACCCTCGAAGGAGCTGCGTGATGCCAAGGCCGAGAATGATGGACACAATGACCATCAGGTATTCGAAGATCGTCATCGACAGACACCGCTCGACATAATGCGTTTCCTTGTTTTTGTTATTGACCGCATGGGCGCATTATTGCCCGTTGCTGTGCTAAGGTCGATGATCGGAATTCGGATGCCCGTATGTCATTGAAAGTTCGTGCAGTTTTGGTTGTTGTGATCGGTTTGGTCATGGGTTTCAGCCTGTCTGTCGGTGGCGGACTGATCGGTAACGGCCGGGCACCGGACAAAGAAGAGCTGGCCTGGGAGCAGGCGCGGTTGTTTGCCGAGGTGCTTGATCGGGTCAAACGCGACTACGTTGAACCCATCGACGACGCCGAGCTTCTTGAAAGCGCCATCCGTGGCATGGTCAGTGACCTCGATGCGCACTCCCAGTATCTCGATGCCGGGGAGTACCGCGACATTCGCATCAGCACCACCGGCAGCTACACGGGCATCGGCATTGAGATAGACGACGTCGACGGCAACGTCATGGTCGTGACCCCCATAGCTGACTCACCTGCCGCCCACTCAGGCATTCGCAGTGGCGACCAGATTATCGCCGTGGATGGCGTTGCCATCGAACCCAACAAACTGCAGGAGACCATCAGTCGACTGCGGGGCAATGCCGGCTCGAGTGTGAAACTCAGCGTGTTGCGCGACAACGAAGTTATCGCACACGAAATGCGCCGCCAGATCATTCGCATGGCGAGTGTCCACAAGGAGTTTTTGGCGCCGTCTTACGGCTACATACGGGTAAGCCAGTTCAGCGAGAACACGGCGCGCGAGCTCAGCCGTGCCGTCGACGACCTGCAGGACGCCAACGGCAGCCTGTTGCAGGGCCTGGTGCTGGATCTGCGTAACAACCCGGGCGGCGTTCTTGATTCAGCAGTGGAGGTGTCGGACCTGTTCCTTAATTCCGGCATCATCGTTACAGCAGACGGCCGTTCGGTTGACTCACGCTTCACGCGCTCGGCCCATCGCGGCGATATTCTTGACGGTGCGGCTATGGCCGTCCTTGTCAATAAAGGCTCCGCGTCAGCGTCCGAGATTGTCGCGGGCGCCCTGCAGGACCATAACCGCGCACTCATCGTCGGTACCGAAACATTTGGCAAGGGGCTCGTTCAGACCGTGGTCCCGCTGTCCAAGGGCAGAGCCATCAAGCTGACCACGTCGCGTTACTACACGCCGTCGGGCGATTCGATTCACGAGGTCGGCATTACACCTGATGTGTTTGTCAGCGATACGCCGGGGTTTCCGGATCTGAGTCTGTCTGGCCTGCTGGATCGCGAATCGGACATGCAGCTGGCCGAGGCTATCGGGCATCTGCAGACGCGTCCGGTCATGCACAGCAACGCGAAGTGAAGTGTACCGGCACGCCCTGCTAGCAACGCTGCTGGTATTTCTTTCCGCCGCATCGCTGGCGGATACGCCACGCGTAGCGATAATCATCGACGATCTCGGTTACCACCTGGCCAACGGCAAGCGCGCCATCGAGCTTCCTGGCGCGGTCACATTTTCATTTCTGCCGGGCGCGCCGCGCGCACGAGTGCTTGCTGAGCACGCCTACGGTAATGGCAAGGAGATCTTGCTGCACCTGCCGCTGCAGGCCTATTCAGATGAGGGCCGGACCGAACCCTCAGAGATCGGCATCGACATGAGTCGTGAGCGCCTGAGTCATGTGTTCAATGAAGCGCTGCAGTCGGTACCGCATGTAACCGGGATCAACAGTCATCGCGGTTCGCTTATGACCCGGCACCCTGGTCATATGCAGTGGCTCATGGAAGAAATCGGTGACCACGAACACCTGTTCTTCATAGACAGCTATACGCACCATGAAAGCGTCGCCCTGCAAATCGCTCACGAGGCGGGCGTCGACGCGACAAAGCGCGACGTGTTCCTCGACCCGGATCGTTCGGCTGAAACCGTTGCACGGGAATTTGAACGCATGAAGGTCCTGGCGAAACAGCGCGGGCGGGTTATCGCTATTGGTCATCCCTACCCGGCGACACTGGAGCTGCTTGAGCGTGAGCTGCCGCTCCTTGCCGAGCAGGGTTTCGAGCTCGTCAAAGTAAGCGAGCTGGTCAAGTGAGCTTCTACGAAGATCGGGTGCTGCCCCGCTTGATCAACATCGCGTGTGGAAGCAAGCCGACACGTAAGCAGCGAGAAAAAGTCGTACCTCGCGCCTACGGCGACGTCCTCGAAATAGGTTTCGGTGGCGGCCTGAACCTGCCCCACTACGATCGTGACAAGGTCAGGAAAGTATTCGGTCTGGAGCCCTCGGCTGGCATGCGCCGGTCGGCCGCCGACAATATTGCGGCCTCCGGTTTGGATGTCGAGCTGATCGAATTGCCGGGCGAAGAGATTCCGCTGGATGACAATTCCGTTGATTCGGTGCTCGTTACCTACACGTTGTGCACCATTCCAGACGCGGTTGCTGCGTTGCAGGGGATGCGCCGTGTGCTCAAGCCGAATGGACACCTGTTCTTTTGCGAGCACGGCCAGGCACCGGATGCGGCCGTACTCAAGTGGCAGAATCGCATGAATTCGGGCTGGCGGCTATTCGCGGGCGGCTGCAACATGAACAGGAATGTTCCGGCCCTGCTGCGGGACGGCGGCTTTAGCATCGAAGACGATAATCGCGACTACATTCCGGGGATCAAGGCGCTAAGCTACAATTATTGGGGCGCCGCACGTTGAACCACGCCATGGATACGCCCTCTAAGGAAACATGAATACACAGCAACGCGCTCGAGACCTCTTACTTGTCTTCCTGCTGGCCCTGTCCATGCCGGCGCTGGCGGGCGACGTCGATCTGCAATCGATCTTCCCTGCTGACGCCACACCCGTGCTCCTGGCCCAGGGAGACGAAATGGCGTGCACGCAGCAGTACGACCCGGTATGCGGTGCCGATGGCCAGACGTATAGCAATGACTGTGTCGCTCGTGCTGCCGGGACCGAAGTAGCGACCAAAGGCCGCTGCGAAGGCGAAGAAGAGTCCGGCTGCCCGGAGACCTTCGATCCGATATGTGGCGTGGATGGCAACACCTACATCAACGAATGCTTTGCAGCAAAATCGAATATTGAGGTTGCTGGTCTGGGCGCGTGCACCCCGAACGGCTGCCCGAGCGAATACGAGCCGGTGTGCGGAATGAATGGCCGCACGTTTATTAACCGCTGTGAAGCGGCCGTCGATAGAGTGCCGGTGCAGCGCAAGGGCACCTGTGACTTTGAGAATTGTCCCAAGGTCTACGCCCCGGTTTGCGGAGATGACGGCGTTACCTACGAGAACGCATGCTTCGCGGACGCGGCTGAGGTCGGGAACCTCACAGAGGGCGCATGCGATGTGCGCGCCTGCCCGATTTTGTTCGTCCCGGTGTGTGGCTCGGATGGCATGACGTACAGCAACGCCTGTCATGCTGAGCGTCGCGGCGTTCGTGTGGAGTATGCCGGCGTGTGTGAAGGCCTGGGTAGCAACTGCCCCGACGAATATTCGCCGGTTTGCGGTCTGGACGGCGTCACCTACGACAACGCGTGCCAGCTGGATAACGCAGGTGTTACCAAAGCGTACGCGGGTACCTGCGTCGGGGGCTGACGATGAGCCGGGGCTACCAGGCCGGGCGCAGCCGCCCCTTTTCACCCTTCGTGTAAGGCAACCAGACCAGCCCGGTGATCGCTACGTTGATATCGGTGCTCTTGGCGCGCACGACGATTTCATTCAGCTCTTCGGCCTGCGCATCGAACGACGTATCCAGGTCAGCAATCTCTTTTTCGAGCTGCTTGTTTAGCGCCGCCATGTCGGCCCTCACCTTCTGGGCCGTTTGCCTGGCACGATCGACGTCGGCAGCCTCCTTGCGGGCGCCACCTGCCGTCCTCACTGCCGAACCCATTTTAGTCGCGGTGCTGGTAGAGAGCTTCTTGCGTCCGAGCACCGCACCAAGAATCGCGGTACCAAACGAAATGGCCGTGTCGAGCTTCTTTTTCGTCGACTGCTCTTCCTGCACGGCGATTGCCTGCTCTGCGCGCATCAGGCGGTTTTCAAGCGTCGTGGTTTTGGTCGCGTAGCGTTTACGAAGTTTCGCGATGGCCGCGTCGCGATTTTCACTCGCTGCATCCTGCAGGCGCGCGCGGAAATCTCCCTCGGTTTCGGATGCCAGCGATGTCAGCTTGAAGCGCTTGCTGCGAAACAGCGTGATGTTTTCGTTTTGCCGCAACCAGCGTTTATAGTCTTTGCCCCACGCCGCATAGGCTTTCGCGTTGCCGGCTGCTGCCGGGCACTCTGCGTAGCTGGCATCGGCCTCGCCGCGGTCCTCAAGGTCGTCTATCGACAGATCGAGTGGCTCGGCGTTATCCCAGTCAATATCCACGGGGCCGTCCTCAAATTCGACGGTATGCAACAACTCGCGTTCGTCCTCAATGTTATAGCGGGCGCTTGTGAAAACAATGTCGCCGCCGCCGATGAGTCGCGGGTAGTACACGATTTCCTCGCCGGTTCCCCGCACGTAGAACTGGTCAATGGAGGGCGGCAGCGCGGGCGCTGTGTCCTGCGCCCTGCGCTTGGGCTTCGACACCGCTTTTGCGGCCGCAGCGATCTTGGTCTTTGCCGTCTTCATGAGCGCGCGAATGTGATCGCGCGTTAACGGGCCGGCCAGGTATGACAGTACCCAGCGCGTACCAAACACAACCGGTTCGTCTTCATGCACGTTGTGTAGCAGGAAGCGACGCTTCCCCAGTCCGGCGATTGTGCGCTCCATGGCCTGCTTGTTGAAGTTGCCGGCCGTTGCTCCCTCGAGGCCCTCCATGACCCTAGCTTTGTCGCGCTCGGTTTGTAGCCGGCCGATAAACCAGGTGCCCGTGTTCGACAGGCCCTTGTAGTCGAGGTCGACCGGGTTCTGCGTTGCCAGCACGAGGCCGAGGCCATAGGCACGCGCCTGCTTCAGCAGGGTAAGGAACAGCTTCTTGGACGGCGGATTCGCAACCGGCGGCATATAGCCGAAGATCTCATCCATGTAGAGAATGGCGCGCAGGCTGGAGGTGCCAGGCTGTGCCCGCATCCAGCCAATGAGCTCGTTGAGCAGCATGGACACAAAGAACATGCGCTGTGCGTCATCGAGGTGGGAAATCGCCATCACCGAGATGCGCGGCTTGCCCTCGTCTGTGTACAGGAGGCTCTTCGCATTAAGAGGCGTGCCGGTCATCCAGGCCTCAAAACCCGGCGCGGCCAGCAGGTTGTTCAGCGACATGGCCAGCGAGAAACGATCCTTCGCCGGGAAGAACGAGTCGAGATTCATCACGCCGACTTTCGTAATCGGCGGATTCTGGATCTCGCCGATCAGGCCCGGTATGTCGAGGTTGCGCCCTTCTTTCCACGCGTTATCGAGCAGGCGCGAGATCAGGATATGCTCGCGGCTTGAAACCGGGTCTGCGTCCATGCCGAGCAGCGTGAGGATGCCCGTCGCCGTCGCCTGTACGCGGTCTCGGTACAGGTCGATATCGTCAATGAGGCTCTGGTCAGGGGCGTTAAAGGAATGCAGCACCGATACCGGTAACCCCGAGTTGCTGCCGGGCGTGTAGATCGCAAGATCGGCGTTCTTCCGAAGCTGCGCGATGCGCTTGCCCGTCTGGCCCCACTCGCCGAGGCCCTTTTTCCAAAGAGCAGCCTGAGCGGCCGCGAACTCGTCCGGTGTCTGGCCCTTGTCCAGCGCCGTGCGTTCGTTGATCCAGGGGCGAAAGTTCTCCGGCTTGAGCTGCGGGAACGTCAGCAACAGGTTGCCCATGTCGCCCTTCGGATCGATCGCGATCACCGGTATGTGATCGAGCGCCGCCTCTTCGAGAATGCCGATGCCGAGCCCGGTCTTGCCGGAGCCGGTCATGCCGATGATGGCTGCGTGCGTTGTCAGGTCCTTGGAGTCGTACAGGACCGGCTCATCCGTGAGCGTCTGCGCCTCCATGTCGTAGCGCTTGCCAAGGTAGAAAGCGCCCAGCTTCTCGAAGTCATGCATGCGTATTTCCTAGCTTGCCGGATACGTGTAACTCGCGCCGATGCCCAGCGGCATGCCAATTGCAAAGTAGATCAGCAGGAAGATCGTCCAGGTCAGCAGGAACCACATCGAATACGGCAGCATCATCGCCGTCAGTGTGCCAATGCCGGTGTTCTTCACGTAGCGCTGGCAATAAACAACCACCAGCGGGAAGTACGGCATCAGTGGTGTAATGATGTTCGTGCTTGAATCACCGACGCGGTACGCCGCCTGCGTCAGGTCGGGCGAAATGCCGAGCGACATGAGCATGGGTACAAAGATCGGTGCGAGCAGGCCCCACTTGCCGCTTGCCGAGCCAACAAAGATGTTAACGAACGCTGTTAGCAAGACAATGCCGACGATGGTTATGGATGCGGAGGCGTTCATCGACTTCAGGAAGCCCGCGCCCTCGAGCGCCAGCAATACACCGAGATTCGACTGGCCGAACGCGTAAACGAACTGTGCGATGAAGAACATGATGACGAGGTAGTACGCCATGCCGTGCATGGAGTGCGTCATGCCTTCGATCATGTCCTTGGAGCTCTTCATCGTGCCAGCCACGATGCCGTAAACGACACCGGGCACCAGGAACAGCAGGAAGATCAGCGATACGATCGAACGCATCATGGGCGCGCTGAATGCGGTCAGGTCGCCGTCGGCCGTCCGCCACGCGGAACCCTCGGGCAATGCCGTTGCGATCAGGATGGCGATACCGACAACCATCGAAATCAGCGCCCAGCGAAGGCCTTTGCGTTCGTTGTCCTGGAGGTCATGCATTACCGGCAAGTCTTCGGCGTCGCCGTCGACTTCGGTTGCCATGATGCGCGGCTCCACGATCTTGTCGGTGATGTACCAGCCGAGGCCGACGATCAGCACCGATGAGGCGGTCGTGAAGAAATAGTTGTTGAGCGGGTTAACAATGACCGCCGGATCGAGGATCTGTGCGCCGGCCTGGGTCAGGCCCTGCAGCAACGGATCCAGTGAGCTCGGCACGAAGTTGGCCGAGAAGCCGCCGGATACACCGGCAAATGCTGCGGCGATGCCGGCGAGCGGGTGCCTGCCCGCCGCGAAGAAGATCACGCCACCCAGCGGGATAACGAGAACATAGCCCGCGTCGACTGCGGAGTGCGAAACGATGCCGACGAGAATGACCATCGGTGTCAGCAGCTTCGCTGGCGTAACGTTCAATAGAGACCGAATCGCCGAGTTGATGAACCCGGTGTGCTCAGCAACACCAATACCCAGCATGGCGACGAGAACAACGCCGACCGGGTGGAAGTGCGAGAAGTTCGTGACCATGACGGACAGGAATTCGGTAAACGCGCGCGGTGCCAGCAGGTTATTGATGGCCAGCGGTGCACTGGTGCGCGGATCGATGACATCGAAGCTGACGTAGGACAATAGCCACGACAGCACCCAGACGATGAACAGCAACGCGATAAAGAGTACAGCCGGATCAGGAAGCTTGTTGCCGACGCGCTCTACAGTGCCGAGAAAGCCGCCGGGTGCGGCGGCCTGATTTTGTTCAGACATGAGGAATCCCCGTTCTTGTTATAAAGTGGAGTTTACTCAATCGAGCCCCAAAAGGGCACAGAACACGGCCTTGTCGCACGGAGTGAACGAACAATGACCCATGGAATCGCGAAGCTGGCTTTGGCTGGTCTTGCGCTGGCGGCTACGGCCGAGTCATCGGCGCTACCGGACCCCCTTGAGGCAGGGTGGCAGGGTGAGCCGGTGTGCGAAAAGCTGCATGAGGATCTCAAGCACCGGATACTGCGCTGCACATTTCCTCCTGGTGCTGGCCACGAGCGGCATTATCATCGGGCGCACTTTGGATATGCGGTCGCCGGCGGCCGCGTGCGAATTAACGACGCAAGTGGCACACGTGAAGTGGACTTGTCTACGGGAAGCAGTTATTCGAGTGACGGGGTCGCCGCTCACGACATTTTAAACATCGGCGATTCTACCGTGGTCTACCTGATAGTGGAGCCGAAAGACATGACGGACGTGACGACATTTGCCACCCGCTACGCCGCCGCATGGAGCGGCAGTGATCCGGTTGCTTTCGCGTCATTTTATGCGGAGAACGGATCGCTGAGGATTAACGACGGTGAACCGTCGATCGGCCGCGAGGCCATCGCGCAAACGGCCGCAGGGTTCATGACAAATTTTCCGGACATGCTCGTGCGGCCTGTCAAAGTGACAAGAGAAGGTGACCACATCAATTTTCACTGGCATTGGACGGGGACGAACACCGGCCCGGGTGGCACGGGCAATGCCGTTGACCTGCAAGGTTTTGAGCAATGGCTGCTCGACGACAATGGGCTGATCGTCGAGTCACGCGGCCATATGGATGATGCGGAGTACCAGCGGCAGCTCAACGCAGGTGTCGATACGCCTAAAACGCCGTGATCACCGCGACGCCGTTGGTGTCGAAGCTATTCATCGATGTGAGCTCGGCGATCGCTTCCTCGAGGCAGACGGTCTTTCCTATCAGGCGCTCCGGCGCAAGTTTGCCGGCCGTGATCATTTCCAGCATTTCAGCATAGCGGTGCGCTTGCATGCCGTGGCTGCCCAGTATTTCCAGCTCGTTGGCCAGCACCCTGTCCATCGGGACCCTGGCATTGCGATGCTCGTCGACCATCAGGCCGACCTGAATATGCTTGCCGCGCTTTCTCAGGCTGCCGATCGAGTTAAAGCAGACGGACGCGCTACCAATCGCATCCACCGAGACGTGTGCGCCACCGCCCGAAAGATCGCGAATACCATTCACCACATCGGTTGCGGAAGCTGCATTGATGGTAGCAGTCGCACCCAGCTGCCGTGCCAGGGCCAGCTTGTCCTCGGCGATATCCACGCCGATGACATTGGCGCCGAATGCTCGTGCAATCATGATTGCGGACAAGCCGACGCCGCCACAGCCATGTACAGCAACCCACTGCCCCTCGGACACCCGGCCCTGGTCTACGACAGCTCTGAATGATGTGGCGAAGCGGCAGCCCAGGCTGGCCGCCGTTGTGAAGTCCATGTCGTTGGGGAGGCGAACGAGATTGACGTCGGCATAGTGGATCCCGACGTACTCGGCAAACGAGCCCCAATGCGTGAATCCCGGTTGAAACTGGTGATCGCAGACCTGGTGGTTACCCGAGTGGCACTCGGGACATCTGCCGCAACCGCCGACGAACGGAACGGTGACCCGATCGCCCGCTTTCCAGCGCGACACATCCTTGCCGACAGCCGCTATGGTGCCGGATAACTCATGGCCGGGAACGTGCGGCAGCTCGATGTCCGGATCATTTCCCTGCCAGCCGTGCCAGTCACTGCGGCAGATGCCGCTCGCCATGACTTTTAGTACCACGCCGTCGTCAGTCGGCACGGGGTCCGGGACCTGCTCGATCTCCGGCAGGACAGAGAAGGCCCTGTAGATCAGGGCCTTCATCGTGTTTGCGTATTAGCCGGGTAGCGGTGGCGCATTACCAGCCGCAGGCTCTGCCTTCGTTCTGCTCTTTCAGGTAAGCCATGAGCGGTGCGAAGTAATCGATGATCGCTGTGGCGTCCATCTCGCGCGTGCCGGTCATGAGTTCCAGCGTGTCCTGCCAGGGCTGGCTGGCGCCTGCCTCGAGCATGGCGTAGAACTTCTCGCCGGCTTCCTTGCTGTTGTAGATAGAGCACGCGTGCAGATCGCCCTGATGGCCCGCGGTCTGACACAGCGAGCGATGGAACTGGAACTGCAGGATGCGAGCGAGGAAGTACCGCGTGTAGGAGACGTTGGCCGGGATGTGGTATTTCGCACCCGGATCAAAGTCTGCTTCGCTGCGCGCGACAGCCGGGGCAATGCCCTGGTACTTCGTGCGCAGGTCCCACCAGGCCTGGTTGTAATTATCCGGGGTGATCTCACCCGAGAACACGCCCCAGCGCCACTCATCGATCAGTTTGCCGAACGGCAGGAATGCGATGCTGTCGAGGGCCATTTGCATCTGGCGATTAATCACCGCCTGTGGGTCGTCTTCGGCGTCCTTCACCAGGCCAACCTCCGCCAGGTAACCCGGCGTCATCGATAAGGTCACGGTGTCGCCGATGGCCTCATGGAAACCACCATGGGCGGAATCCTGGAACAGCGGTGGCTGGTCCTTGTACGCGCCCTGGTAATAGTTGTGGCCGAGCTCGTGATAAATCACACGCAGTTCGTCATAGGTCTGGTTGATGCACATCTTGATGCGCAGGTCGTTGCCACCATCGAGGCCCCACGCGCTGGCGTGGCAAACCACCTCGCGATCGGCAGGCTTCGTGAACATCGACCGCTCCCAGAACGTATCCGGCAGGCGCGGCATACCGAGCGAGACGTAGAAGTTCTCGGCCGAGCGGACCATTTCCTGCGGTGAGAAATTCTTGGTCTTCAGCGTGCTGTCGACATCGATGTCGCCGACACCCGGGTACGGCTCGAGCAGGTCATAAATCTGCGACCATTCCTGGGCCCACATGTTACCCAGCAGGTGCGCCGGAATCGGGCTATCCTGCGGGACCTTGTCTTCGCCGTAGACACCACCGAGCGTCGCGCGTACGTGGCAGTGCAGCTCATCGTACAAAGGCTTCACCTGTTCCCAGAGCTTGCCGGACTCGGTCTGGAATTCCGCGGGCGTCATGTCGAAGTTCGAGCGCCACATCTCGCCGAGATTGCCATAGCCCAGTTCGTTCGCGCCCTCATTGGCGAGCTCAACGAAGCGCGCATACTGTTCGCGCATGGGCACGGCAATCTGTCGCCAGCCAGTCCAGTAGTCGAGCAACTCGTCGTAGTCACGAGTGTCTTTCATGAGCTGCTCAAGCTCGGACCCGGACAGGCAGGTGTCACCTTTGCAGTACTTGCCAGCACCGTAGGTACCTTCCATGTCTGTGGAAATTTCTGAAATCTCCTTACGCTTGGCCGCATCGTTTGGTGCCGGTGCCGACGTGCCGAGTTTGAGGAGGTTCAGCGCACGCCGCGTGGAAGCATCAAGTTCGGCGCCGTCATACGCCAGCGCCTGTTGCACCATTTCACTGTGCCACTTCGCATATTTTTCGCCGGCGGCGGAGGCAATAATGGCAGTGTCCTGCGTGATGTACGTCGAGCGCACCCAGCTTGCCGCGCCGAGTTCTCTGCCAAGGTCTTTTAGTTCCGCATTGGCTCGTGCGACAAATTCTTCTGCTGTTTCGGTCGGTGCCGCTGCAGCGGGTTCTTCAGTTGACTGCTGCGAGCACGCAGCAACGAGTGTGACGAGCACGAGGCCCGCACAAAGTTTCGCGAGATTTTTCATAGCTTCTTCCAGTACTAGTGGATACCGCCCATCCAGCGACGCAGGACAGGCGAAATAATAATCATGAAGACACCGGCTCCAACACCGAACCACATCAGGAACTCGAACAGCTCGGTATACGTTGCCAGCGCCGTTGCCGCGTCTGCAGTTTCACCCGCTGCCGATGTGTCGATGGCCGCCATCTTGCCGAGACGTGTGGCAACCGTTTCCGACAACGCAGTAGCGAGGAACCAGGTTCCCATGCTGACGCCGACAACATTGCCAATCGACAGTTTGGTCACGGCTGACAGACCGACCGGTGACAGGCAGAGCTCGCCGGTCGTGTGTAGCAGGTAGGCAAGCACGAGCCAGATCATAGCGACCTGCCCGGCCTCATTCGGGAACTGTGCGCCAAATACCAGCGCGCCGAAGCCAAGGCCGGCTTGCAGGATACCAAGACCAAACTTGACCGGCGTATTGGGCTCGAGGTTTTTCTTGGCAAGCCAGGTCCAAAGCGCGGCAAACGGGATGGCCAGCAGCATGATGAAACCGGCATTGAGTGAGCCGAATTGCGCCGCCGTAAATGTCGTGTCGCCGAGCTCGCGGTCGACGATACGATCCGCGTACAGAGTCATGGAACCTGCGGCCTGTTCGAACAGCGCCCAGAAGACGATGGTCGACAGAATAAGGATCATGAGCACGACCGTGCGCCCGAATTCCTCGGAATAATGGGTAATGAAACCATAAATTACGAAGCCGACGATCAGGGCTATCGACAGGTACAGCACTTCGTCCGCTATGGCCTCGATACCACCGATTGGGTGCAGATTGGCGACCACGGCGCAGATTCCAGAGATGATGGCGACAGCCGCAATCGTATACGCCAGCGTGTTGTTGTGATCTTTCTTCGTATGCACCATTGAATACAGGATCAGGCCGACAATCGCGATAATCAGGAACACGTTCTGCGTAATCAGCACCACGGGTTCGTGCTGGACGAGCAGCCAGAAAACGCCAAGCATCGGTATGCTGAGCAGGTAAATTGACCACTCGACGTTGATTGGCCCGATAACGCGCTTCTTGAGCTTCTCCGGTTCACTCGGTTCGGCGTGCCCTTTCAGGTACTTCTGCCCGTACAGGAACGTGAACAATCCGATGATCATGCCGATACCAGCGGCGCCGAAGCCATAACCCCAACCATAGGTCTCGCCGAGCCAGCCACAGATCAGCGTCGCGGCGAACGAGCCGATGTTGATGCCCATGTAGAAGATGGTGAATCCTGAGTCGCGACGCGGATCTTCCTGCGAATAGAGCTTGCCGACAATCGTCGAGATATTCGGCTTCAGATAACCAACGCCCATGACGATGAGCGCGAGCGCCAGGTAGAAGACTTTGAGTGCGGCGGTGTCGCGCATCATGATGTCTTCCGCGAGTACGGTTCCGGCGGTGATGACCTCGCCTGAGGCTAGCGTCAGGTTATCGACCAGGGTCGTGCCGGCGGCATAAAACTTGGCTTGATGCCCCTCGACTGCCATCAATATATGCCCGAGCGACAAACTGATGCCGCCGAAAACGACGGACTTTCTCATTCCCAGGTAGCGATCCGCGATCATGCCACCGAGCAGCGGCAGCGCGTAGACGAGACCCGCGTAAGAACCGAGAACGTCCAGCCCCATTTCGTCGGTAAACAAATGGTACTTCGTTAAATACAGCACCAGGAGGAACTTCATTCCGTAGAAAGAGAACCGCTCCCAAAGCTCTGTTGTGAAACAAACGTACAGGCCTTTGGGATGGCCCCAGAGCTCGTCGTCGTGCGAGTAGTCCTCCGCCGAAGCGGCTACGGAATCGGTCATTCATCCCCCGGTGGCGTCTTGCGCCTTTGTACTTATTTAGTGCGGGTAAAGCTCACGCATTAAACACTATTTGGCCCACCCCCTGCTACTTGACAGTCGTTTCCTCGGCAGGTTCCGCCGTCTTGGGGCGAAAGACCCTGGCCAGAATGATGCCGAGCTCGAACAGCAGGTATACCGGGATGGCGAGAATAATCTGGCTGATGACATCTGGAGGCGTCAGCAGCATGCCAACGACAAACGCACCCAGGAACACAAAGGGCCGCGCGCCGGTGAGCTTCTCGATGGAGACCATGCCGGACCAGATGAGCAGCACGGTTGCCACGGGCGTCTCGAACGCGAGCCCGAAGACAAGAATCAGCATCATGACGAAGCCGACATAATCCGAGATGTCCGGCATGTAATTGACGGTGTCCGGCGTAAAGGACGCGAGAAAGCCGAACACGAGCGGGAACACCACGAAATACGCAAACGCGATGCCGACATAAAAAAGAACGATGCTGGTTGCCAACAATGGAAAAGCGAAGCGCTTTTCTTTTTTGTACAAGCCGGGAGCGACGAACGCCCAGAGTTGATAAAGGAGGACGGGCATCGCAATGATCAGCGACAGGTAGAACGACAGTTTCAACGTCGCGATCACCGGTGAGGCTGTGCCGATGGCGATCAACTCGCCGCCAGGCAGCACTTTTCTCAGCGGTTCCGAGACGAGTTCGAAGATGGGCTTGGAGAACGGGAACATCGCGAGAAACACAAGAAAGACACTGCCGAACATCCAGAAGAGCCGATTCCGCAACTCAACCAGGTGCGACATCAGCGTGCCTTCCGCCAGGTCCTCCGCGCGTTCCTCAGTCATCAGATGACTTCTTTTGTTTGTCGTCCGGCGCGACCTCGTCGTCGTCGCCTTCTTCTTCTTCGACATGCAGCGGCGAGTATGTGTCGTCGTCGCGCGGCGTCAGGAGCTGTTGGGGATGCAGGCCTTTGAGCTCTTCAGGATCAAATCCCAGGTTTTTTTCTGCGTCGAGCTCTTCCTCGAGCTGCCGCTGCAGGCTGCGTGTTAGCTGCCGGGCCTTGCCGACCCAGGAGCCAATTTGACGGGCGACACCGGGCAGCCGCTCGGGTCCCAGGATCAGGAGCCCGATCAGGCAGAGAAGGATGAATTCCGAACCGCCGACACCAGACATGGTTGGTCTCGGTCTTTACGCGTCTTTTTCTTTGCTGGGTTCTTCGGCCGGGGTAGTGTCGAAATCGGCGTCCTTGGTTTCGTCGCCGATTTGCTCGGCCGTTTCTTCGGCCTCACTCATGGCCGAACGAAACCCCTTGACCGCACCACCCAGGTCCGTACCCAGGTTCCGGAGTTTCTTGGTACCAAAAATCACCAACACGATTACCAGAATCAGTAAAAGACTTCCGGGGCTGATATTAAATGGCATTTGATCCTGCTCCCGGGGCTGAGCCCCTGTTCAAAGTGTACGCCAGCAAAGGCAGGGCGCGAATTATGTTCATGATACCCCCGCCGGTGCAACAAAACCGTGCCCGCGTCACCTATTTAAGTGGAAAGCCAGAACGTGACCGGGCCGTCATTGGTCAGACTGACCTGCATGTCGGCACCGAACTCGCCCGTTTCGACCGTGGCGAGCCCCTCTCGGCAGGCAGCTACGAGCGCATCGAAATACGCTGATGCCTTCTCGGGCGCAGCGCCCCTGGTAAAGCTGGCACGAGTGCCCTTTTTCGTATCCGCCGTCAGGGTGAACTGAGGAACGAGCAGCAGCTCGCCCTCGATGTCCCGAACGCTAAGGTTCATGCGGCCCTCCTGGTCGTTGAACACGCGGTAGCCAAGCAAGCGCTCTGCGAGGCGGGCGACGTCCTTGTCGGTGTCATCGCGGTGGACAGCGACAAGAACCATAAGCCCGCGGCCGATTTTCCCGATAGTTCGTCCCCCGACGGTGACGTCGGCGTGGGTGACGCGCTGTAGCAATCCGATCATTTCTTGTGCGTATTCCTTGTTTTTGGCGGCCCCGGGGACTTTGTTGATGCAAGCCCGAGAATGATAAGACACATTGGGGCGGGCTGCGTGGGAGACTGTTTTGACCGGCCGGTGGGGCATGTGGTCAGATATTGACCCGCCGAGAATGCCACGGATGGTAAAAATCGGCGTTTCCGTCGGCCGGACCAAGGAAGGTTTAGCCCCGATCCCTCGATCGGGGCTATTTTTCGGAAAATAATGCAAAGTAATCACTGTTAGTGAGAGTAAATAGCTATTGAGTGGGAATTTTTAGTCATCCAATAATCCCACCTTAGAGCGCTGGCTCAAATTGGCATTCCGCCGGCCGATCAATACACTAGCGGCAATACCCACTCTCGGAATCACCATGAAGAGAAGAGAATTCGTAGGCGGCCTGGCCGCTGCCGCAAGCCTGACGGCCTGTGCTCAAGAGCAGGACGATTGCAGCGATGCGGCCACCACGAGCGGTGAGACATTCGAGTGGTCCTGTGTGACCTCGTGGCCACCCAGGTTTCCCGGGCTGGGTATGGCACCCGAGAATGTCGCATCGCGG